>Ga0307374_10001637_pt1 | contig 41087 bp, 46 predicted proteins | sample OX3MG_FD_202532 | JGI IMG/M metagenome (GOLD analysis project Ga0307374, IMG submission 202532) | Soil microbial communities from Risofladan, Vaasa, Finland - OX-3 | ecosystem: Environmental > Terrestrial > Soil > Coastal area > Acid sulfate soil | place: Finland: Risofladan, Vaasa | collected... | reverse complement strand
CGTCGTAGAGGAGCATCAGGTCCCCGGTGCCTGTGGCGCCCTCGAACGCCCGGCGGACGGCGACCGACAGGACCTGGCGGTTGGCCCGCCCGTAGTTGGCGGCCGCCGCCATCGCGCCCAGGTACGCCTGGCCCTCGGGCGAGCCCACCGGCACGCACGCCAGTTGCGGGTCGGGGACGGCGATGCCATAGCGGGACATGGCGCCGAGCATGACGCGCACGTGATCCGAGCAGATCTGATGCCCGAGCCCGCGCGATCCGCAGTGGATCATGACGCAGACTTGCGAGGGGAACAGCCCGAATGCCTCCGCGGTCGCCGCGTCGTAGATCTGGTCGACGGCTTGGATCTCGAGGAAGTGGTTCCCCGAGCCGAGGCTGCCCACCTGACGGAGACCTCGCGCTCGGGCCCGCTCGCTCACCTGGGACGGATCGGATCCCGACAGATGGCCGCTGTCCTCACAACGGGCCAGGTCGGCTTCGGTGCCGAGCCCCGCCACAAGCGCCGCCCGAGCCCCATCGCGCAACACCGCCTCGAGGTGGCGGTCGTCATCGAGGTGCCAGACGCCGCCGCGACCCAACCCCCGGGGGACAGCCCGATCGAAGGCGTTCATCAGGTCGTCGAGTTTCGGTGCCAGTTCATCTGCAGAAAGCGGCGAGACGAGCAGCCGCACGCCGCAGGAGATGTCGAACCCCACGCCCCCCGGCGACACCACCCCGCCGCGATCCACGTCGGTGGCGGCGACGCCGCCGATAGGGAACCCGTAGCCCCAGTGGACGTCGGGCATGGCGTAGGAAGCCTCCACGATGCCCGGCAGTGTGGCCACGTTCGCCACCTGGCGGAGGGCCTGGTCCGCGGCCACCTGCGGGAGCAACGCCTCGGAGGCGAAGACGATCCCCGGGACCCGCATGGCACCGACCGGTTCGATGCGCCATCGGTCGGGCATCCCCGGCACGGCCCGCAGCGGCACCGACGACCCTCTCGACGGGGGCAGGTTGGCCGCGCTCAGACGTCGATCAACACGTGGCACCGCCAGCCTCCCTCCCAAGGAGCCATCGACAACTCGTGGTACGAGACGGCTTTGGGCACCGGACCGCTGGCCACGACCGCGTCGGCGGGGACGACCTCCATGTCCCCCGCGACACCGCCGGCCTCGGTCTCGGTCAGGTGGAAGCGCACCGGCACCACCGAGAAGACGTCGAGAGCGTAGATCACGTCCTCGAGCAGCGACACCAGCGCGTCCTCGGCGCCGCCTGGTCCGGCCGCAAGTGGCACGACACGAACGGACGGGGCGTCTGGCGCCTCGGCGAACTCCTCCACCAGTGCAGCGAGCGCCTCGGTCAGGCACGAAGGACGGTCGGGACCCCACGCCTCGATGATGCAGTCGGCGGTATGCGGCACCAGGCGGTGCCCTGCCGGGATCCGGTCCGCCGTCGCGGGATCGGCCCGGGTGGGCTGTGCACTCGTGGCCTCGGACATGGGACGGCGGGACTTCCTACCCGACGTCACACGAGACTGCAAGGCGCGCCCCGTAGTAGGTGCGGAGGTACTCGAGAGCCCGTTGCTGGCGGACCGCAACTGGCTCGTCCGCACCGGGCTCGAACACCGTGGTGGCGTCCGGACAGATGACGAGCTCATATCCCCGCACGAACGCGTCGTAACTCGTGTGACGCACACAGCAGTCGGTGTGCTGGCCGACGAGCACCAGACGGCCCACGTCATGCGAGCGCAGGGTGGCCTCGAGATCGGTTTCGGTGAACGCAGAGTAGAAGCGCTTCTCCACGACGATGTCGTCGGGTTCGGGGCGCAGATCGTCGATCACCGCCGCGCCGGGGGTACCGGCCATGGCGTGAGGCGGGAAGACCCGGAGCTCCACGTCGCTCAGGTGGTGGGCGTCGTTGGCATAGACGACGAGCCACTCATCGCTCGCCCGCGCCTGCTCTGCGAACGAGGCGATCGGCCCGACGATCCCCTTGGCGGCGGGGTTGCCCAGCACCCCGTCGACGAAATCGTTGAGCATGTCCACCAGGACCAGGGCGGTATGCATCGCTTCCGCCTCCTCGCTCCCATCAAAGGCTCCACCGGACTGTTCCGGTAGGGCCGAAGGTCCTATGTCGGCCGCGTGGAACCTCGCGAGCCTGGTTCCACATCAGACCCAGTGGGCGCCGTCTGAGGCCACGGGCCGGCGACCGCTGGCAGGGGACGTCCCGACCACGTCCGGGCGGTGAGGCATAGGATCGGCCTCATCCCCCATTTGGCGTGGGCCGATCCCAACAAGGGCGGCAACCTCGGTGCCCGGACGACGCCCGGTGATCGGCATACGGTCGCGCTCATGGCGAGCCGCATCCTCGAGCGCACGGGAAACCCTGTGGTCGTCGTGCCCGCTGAGGCGGTTGCCACGTGAGTGCCGGTTCATGAACAAGGTCGGAATCGAGATACCGTTCGACTCGCCCTACCGGCACGGGTTCGCGCGTGTCGCCGTGGGGGTTCCGAAGGTGCGGGTCGTCGATCCGGAGTTCAACGCCGAGGCGACCCTCGCCCTCGCCCGGCAGGCAGACGTGCACCACGCACTACTGGCCGTGTTCCCCGAGCTCGGCCTGTCCTCGTATACCGCGGAGGACTTGTTCCACCAAGAGGCGTTGCTCGACGCGGTGCTGGCCGCGATCGCTCGCCTGGTCGATGCCAGCAGCGAGCTCGGCAGTGCGCTGGTGGTCGGCGCCCCGCTGCGCGTGGAAGGCCGGCTGTTCAACTGTGCACTGGTGGTCCATCGCGGCCATCTGGTCGGCGTCGTACCGAAGAGCTACGTGCCCGCCTACCGGGAGTTCTACGAAAAGCGGCAGTTCGCCGCGGCGCGTGACGCCTCGGTCGACGAGATCACCATCCTCGGCCAGCAGGTGCCCTTCGGTGCCGACCTGCTCTTCTGCGCGACCGGAGTGGAGCACCTGGTCGTCCACGTCGAGATCTGTGAGGACCTGTGGGTGCCGGTCCCGCCGAGCAGCGAGGCGGCGCTGGCAGGGGCCACGGTGCTCGTCAACCTGTCCGCCTCGAACGCCCTGGTGGCCAAGGCGAACTACCGGCGGCTCCTGTGTGCCTCCCAGTCCGCCCGCTGCATCAGCGCGTATCTGTTCGCGGCGGCGGGAGCTGGGGAGTCGACCACCGACCTGGCCTTCGACGGCCACGCCCTCATCTACGAGAACGGGGACTGCCTGGCCGAGGCCGAGCGGTTCGCGAAGGACGAGCAGCTGGTGGTGGCCGACGTCGACCTCGAGCGGCTGATCGCCGATCGGGTGCGCATGACGAGCTTCACCGATGCGGCCACCGACCACCGAGACGACTCGCGGACACGGCGCCGGCTCACCCTCGACCTCGAGCCCCCCGCCGGCTCGATCGAGCCGCGCCGTGACGTCGAGCGGTTCCCCTACGTGCCGGCCGATCCCGATAGGCGAAACGAGCGATGCGCCGAGGTCCACCACATTCAGGCCCAGGGGTTGGCCAGCCGCCTTCGGGCCACCGGGATCGACAAAGTGGTGATCGGAGTATCGGGTGGGCTCAACTCCACCGAGGCGCTCGTGGTCGCTGTAAAGACCATGGACCGCCTCGGCCTGCCCCGCACCAACGTGCTCGGCACCACGATGCCCGGCTTCGCCACCACCCCCCGCACCTTCGACAACGCCCGCCGGATCATGACCGCGCTGGGCACGAGCGCCCTCGAGATCGACATTCGGCCCTCGGCGAAGCAGATGCTCGGTGACCTCGGCCACCCGGCGGCCCGAGGCGAGCCGGTCTTCGACGTCACCTACGAGAACGTCCAGGCCGGCGAACGCACTTCCCACCTGTTCCGGCTGGCCAACTACCACCAAGCCCTCGTGGTGGGCACCGGGGACCTGAGCGAGCTGGCGCTCGGCTGGTGCACATACGGGGTCGGCGACCAGATGGCGCACTACGACGTGAACGCCTCCGTGCCGAAGACCCTGCTCCGCTACCTGATCGCGTGGATGGCCGAGACGGGCGAGCTCGGGCCCGACGCCGAAGCGGCCCTGCGTTCCATCCTCGCCACCGAGATCTCCCCCGAGCTGGTGCCCGCGACCCCACTGTCCGCAGCCACGCCATCCGGGGCGCAGCCGGCCCAGGCCTCCGAAGCCACGGTCGGACCGTTTGAGCTGGCCGACTTCTTCCTCTACTACCTGCTCCGCTACGGCTACCGGCCAAGCCGCATCGCCTACCTGGCTCACCACGCGTGGGGTGACGCGACTCGCGGACGCTGGCCGGATCTCGTCGCACTCGAGGACCGGCGCCACTACGACCTGGCCACCGTCAAGGGCTGGCTGGCGGTCTTCCTCCGCCGGTTCATCGAGACCAGCCAGTTCAAGCGCTCGGCCCTGCCCAACGCCCCCAAGGTCGGATCGGGTGGGTCGCTATCGCCTCGGGGCGACTGGCGGGCGCCGAGCGACGCCACCGCCCGGGCGTGGCTCGATGAGCTCGAGGCAAACGTCCCTTGACGGCCGGCCGTACGCCGGGACCAACGGCCCTACCGGCCTGCCGGGTCCTTGGCCATCGTGGGGGAGGTGATGACGCGCTGAGCTCACACCGGAAGGGGCTGGTATGGGCAAGGCCCTGATCACCGATCTGTACGAGCTGAACATGGCCGCCAGCTACCTGCGCCGGGGCATGGCGGGTGCTGCCACCTTCAGCTTGTTCGTGCGCCGCCTGCCCAAAAGCCGCGGCTTCCTGGTGGCTGCGGGGCTCGAGGACTGTCTTCGTTACCTCGAGTCCTTCGCGTTCGAGGCCGAGGACCTCGTCTGGCTGACGGAGGCCGGCTTTCCCGCAGAAGCGGTCGAGAAGTTTGCAAGCCTGCGGTTCACCGGAGACGTCCACGCGGTGCCCGAGGGACGGGTGGTCCTGGCCAACGAGCCCTTGCTGGAGGTCACCGCCCCCATCGCCGAAGCTCAGCTGGTGGAGACCTACCTCCTCAACCAGATCACCTACCAGACCGCGCTCGCGACCAAGGCGACCCGGTGCCGGCTCGCGGCCGGTGCCATGGAGCTCGTCGACTTCGCGCTGCGCCGTACCCACGGCACCGAAGCAGGTATGGCGGCCGCCCGGGTGTCGGCCATTGCCGGGTTCGTCGGCACCAGCAACGTCGAGGCGGCCCGCCGGTTCGGGCTCGAGGCAGCAGGCACGATGGCGCACTCCTACATCGAGGCGTTCCCGACCGAGTCCGATGCGTTCCGAGCCTTCGCCGAGGACCTGCCAGGGCGCACCACGTTCCTGGTCGACACCTACGACACCCAACGTGGCGTGGACGCGGCCATCTCCGTCATCCGCGAGCTCGGGCTCACGGGTGGGCTCGCCGTCCGTCTCGACAGCGGGGACCTGGCGCAGCTCGCTCGCCAGACCCGGACGCAGCTCGACGCCGCGGGTCTGCGAGACGTTCGGATCTTCGCGAGCGGCGGGCTGGACGAGTACGACCTGGAGCGGTTTCGGGTGGACAATGCCCCCATCGACGCCGCCGGCGTCGGCACCCGCATGGGGGTGTCCGCCGATGCCCCCTCGCTCGACAGCGCCTACAAGCTGGTGGCCTTCGGCGAGCGCCCCGTCCTCAAACTCTCTGTCGGCAAGGCCACCCTGCCCGGTGCCAAGCAGGCGTGGCGTTGCCTCCCCTTCGACGCGGACCTCCTCACCACGCGAGACGAGCCCGGCCCCCCTGGGTTTGAGCCGCTGCTCGTCCAAGTGATGCGCGGAGGCTCCCGCCTGGGAACTCCCGACACCCTCGAGGCGGCGCGGAGTCGGCTGACCCGCGACCTCGACGGGCTGCCACCGGCCGCCTGCGACCTGCATGAACCGACCTCGCCGGACGTGGTGGTGTCCGAGCCCCTCCGCTCGCTCGCAGCCGAGCTCACCGCCCGCTTGGCACGAGACGTCGGCACCACGGAGCGCGCCCGGCAAGCTCAGAGCTTGTAGCCGATCCTCCGCAGGAGGCTCTTGCGGCTGGCTTCGTCGGCCGGAGTTTCGACGCCAGCGGGCGGCAGGCCGTCGACGACTCCGAGGATCGCCCGACCGAGTTCGGTCTGCGCGACGACGACCTCGATCGGGTTGGCCGTGGCGCAAAAGATCGTGCACACCTCGGGGACCGCTTTCAGCGCATTCAAGACGTTCATCGGGAAGCCCTCCCGGAGGAACACGATGAACGAGTGCCCGGCGCCGATCCCCTCGGCGTTCGTCGTGGCCAGGTCGACGAGATCGTCCTCGTTGCCCGAGCGGCGGATGAGGCACGGACCGGACGCCTCGCAGAACGCGATACCGAAGCGCAGCTGGGGGCTCGCCCCCGCCAGGGCCTCGTGGAGGTCTTCGATGGTCTTCACGAAATGCGCCTGGCCGATGATCACGTTCAGGCCGTCGGGCTTCTCGATAGGAACCGCGCTCAGCTCCACATCCATCTCCTCGCCGGCCGACCCCGCGACCTGCGACCAGATCGCCGGGCCCGGGCCTGCGCGGCCGGCGTGGTGATCGGCCTGAGGATCCCCTTGGCGGCCGGGTTCCCGAGCACCCCGTCGACGAAGTCGTTGAGCATGTCCACCGCCACCAGGGCCGTCGGCATCTCGCCACCTCCTCCCTCCGCTGCGCCCGACACTCATACGCTTGCACGTTTGCAAGACCCGGCGGGAGTGCCGAAAGTCATTTCGACTGGGGATCCAGCCGCACTCCCCCTTCACGGCGTCCTTGTCGACGCCGGGGGGCAGCGCGAGGTCTCTCGAGAACTGCCGTAGCGGAATTCCGACCTGTAGGCACCCTCGGTCTTGCGCTCGGACTTCTCCTGTCGCTTGGCCGAGATGTGGAGCGTCCCGCCGGCGTGCGTGCCGCCCACATTTCAGCGCACGCACCACCCTGGGCGGCGATCGGAGGGTCTTCGGACCCTACTACTCACGTCGATGCGGTGCGATGCTGGTGCCAGCGCCATCGCACTCTATGGGCGGCGATTTCACATGGAGTCTCCATGTGACCGAGATGAGATCCGTGGGCAGGAGGAAGCATGGATGCAGGCGTCGGGAGGGTCATATCTGTAGGTGGGAACCTCATGTGCTCGTTGTGTGGCTCGCAATGGGAGGACCACCAGCCATTCATCGAGGAGGAATTGGCTTCGGCGCAGGGCTGCATCCAGGCCATGGGTCGTCGGATCGCCGAGCTCGACGTCCGTACGGCGCACGTCGACCCAACGGCCTTCGGGGCAGGATGAGGGTTCAGGTGACGCGTTGGTGGATGACGCTCGTTCGAGCATGACACTGGCGCTGGCGGGGGATACCATGTTGGGCCGCGGCGTCGGCCAACGGCTTGGACGCGTCGGACCCGACGAGTTGTTCTCGCCAGACGTCGTAGCCGTAGCGGGCGAGGCCGACTTGTTCGTGCTGAACCTCGAATGCGCCGTCTCAGACCGCGGTTCCCCATGGCCGAATCCCGCCAAGCCCTTCTTCTTTCGTGGGCCGCCCGCCGTGATCGACGTCCTTGTCCATCTCGGAGTCGATTGCGTGACATTGGCCAACAACCACGCGTTGGACTTCGGTTATGAAGCGTTGCTCGACACTCGGGAGCGGCTGATCAGCAGTGGTATTTCCGTCGTAGGCGCCGGCGCCGATATCGAGCAAGCGCGCGCGCCTCAGATGCTGGACGCGGAGGGGTTCCGGGTCGGGGTGATCGGCGTGACCGATCACCCAGCCGAGTACGCGGCAGAGGTCGACCGGCCAGGGGTCGCATACGCGAACCTTTCCGCTGGCCTGCCGGACTGGCTCCGGTCAGCGGTTGCGAGCCTTGGTGCAGACGCGGTGCTCGTGACCCCGCACTGGGGACCCAACATGGTCCCCGAGCCGCTCCACTATGTCCGCGCCGCGGCGGCGGCCCTGCGCCAGGCCGGGGCCACGTTGGTGGCAGGTCATTCCGCGCATGTGTTTCACGGCATGCACGACGGCGTCTTGTTCGACTTGGGTGACTTCATCGACGACTACGCCACCGGGTCGCTGCGCAACGACCTCGGCCTGCTCTTTCTGGTGACCCTCGATCGGAGCGGGCTGCGGCGAGTCGAGGCCGTGCCCCTCGCACTGGACTTCTGCTACACCCGCCTTGCCCGCGGCGACGAGGCCGATTGGGTCCAGCGCCGTTTTCAGGCGGCGTGCGCCGCGCTCGGCACCGAGGCGACCGTGGAGGACGGGCGGCTGGTCATTGAGTGCGACCCAGGAGCCCACACTGTCGACAGCCCTGCCGAGACGCTCCCCCGCGGACCTCGCGACACGAATTCGGGGGATGATCGTGCTCCCGGCGGCGCGCCCCAGGCTGAATTCCGCTTCTACGCCGAGCTGAGCGACTTCCTTCCCGTCCTCCCGTAGCCCGCAGGCCGCCGACACCATGGTGGCGTTCAGCCCGGGCGCCGCCGTAGAGGACCTCAGCGAGAGTCTCGGGGTGCCCCACACCGAGATGGACCTGGTCATGAGGCACCTTCGGCTTGCCGGTTGGCGACATTGATCGAAGACATCCCGTGCCGGCGAGGGCGCAATGGGCTTGGCGGGTTGATGCTGGCAAGCACGAGCCGCTCCCGGTGGCCGGCAATGCCCCATTGACGCCGTCCCGCCGGATGGCGTAAGCAACAGGAAGGGATGGCAGCGGGGAGGTGCGCCGTGGAGCCTGAGATGGATATGGCCGACATGCCCGACCGCCTCCTTCGGCTGGACCGAGGCTCGCACCGCCCCAGGTCCGGGGGGGCGTGCGCCATGGAGGCGGCGTCGTGGCTGGCGGGCGAGCGCTGGTCCGACCATCCCCGCTCCGTCCACCGGGTGATCGCCGGGGTGGCCCGCTGGGTGAACGACGAGGTGGACGACGCTGAGCGCCAGCAGCTCTGGCCGCTGATCCTGGCCTCCTTGGGCACCTCCCGGCCCCGTCGCTTCGTGTTGGCGCACCGGTTGCGGCGATGTGCCTGGGAGGCCCGGGCCAGCTCACGAGGTAAAGGCCCGCGCCGGGTGTGGGAGTGCGTGCTGGCCGAGCACGCCCGCCTGACCGGCCACCGTCCGGCTCCCATGCCGCATTGGCGACATCGCCCTTCAGCGTCTCCCCTTCCACCCGGTCAATCTGACTAGGGTTCCGCCACGCCAGGCGTGCGCGTCGTCCTGCCGCGGCACCAACCAGGCAGCGAGAATCTGGCCCGCTGACCTGCCGGTTCCTGCGTTGGATCGACGCAGGCGACCCCGCGGGAGACAGGGGATCACCGTTTGTCAGCCCTCGTTCCGAGGTTGTCGGCGATCTCGATCAGAGCTGCGAGGATCCGGCCGTGCTGGCTGGCGGTGGCTTGGGGCTGGTGGTCATGGGTTTCCGTGAACGAGTCCAAGCCCTCCTGAGCGATCGCGACGTTGCCGGTGGGCACCGACCCACCTCCTCAGTTCGGGGACGGCCTGTTGAGCCACTCACTCGCGCGATCGATGCGGCTGATTCGTGACTGCGCATCGAGCCATGCGATAGTGCGAGCCAGTTGCCGTTCGTCCGGGACGTGTTTGCGGCCCAGCGGGCTGTCCGTCTGCACGCCGCAGCGCCGGCAAACCGCCATCCGTCCGTTGGTCTCGGGGAAGTGATGCTCGTCGAGTCGAGCACCCAGTTGCAATGCCTCAGGTGAGGCCATGATTCTCCTCCCGGTCCGGCTATGGCTGGCTGCAGGCAGAAGACCGCAGCAGGCTCGAAACTGAGCTCGATCGTCCTTCGGTACACCTTACGGCGCGCCATCCCTCTCCCGTGTGTGCCGGGTCCTGCGCCGCCGAAGTGGCGGCCGGTCCTGCTGAGACACCCGTGGGCCGTAGTGACTCGTCCTCGAACTTCGACGACGTCCAACGCCGGCTCGCCGCCATCTCCTCCAGCCCGATATAGTCTTACTTATGGTCACTCGAGCTAGCGAGCAGGTTTCCCTGGCAGACGCCAAGGCACGTCTGTCCGAGGTCGTCGAAGGGATCGAGACCGAGCACCGTCGCGTGGTCATCACCAAGCACGGGCGACCGAGCGTGGTCGTGCTCGCGGTCGAGGATCTCGAGGCGCTCGAAGAAACGCTCGACGTGCTGTCGGACCCGAACGCGATGGCCGACCTCCGGGAGGCTGCGGCCGCTCGTCGGGCCGGCGAGACGATCGAGCTCACCAAGGAGGAGGCGCGGGCCCGCTGGTCCCGTGGATGAGTACCGGCTCCGGTGGTCACCCCCTGCGGTTCGCCAGCTTGACCGCCTCACGACGTCCTCGTCGCGTGTGGTGGGCGCCATCGGCGAGTTCTGCTTCGGCCGCCTGGCTGCCAACCCTCACCGAGTCGGGCATCCGCTCGGGCGGGAGCTCAAAGGATGGTACAGCGCACGAGTCGGGGCGTACCGCGTCATCTACTGGATCGACGAGGACGAGCGCATCGTCTACGTCGATCGGGTCGACCATCGAAGCGACGTCTACCGTCCGAAGTGAGCGCGTCCACCGGGCACTCACTGGCGTGCGACTTCGCGCCGAACGCCTCGGTCTGCACAGCCGTAGCCGAATGATGACGGGGATGTGCGCCACTACGGCTATCGCTTCTCGGAAGGCGGCGATGCTGCTCACCGCGGAGCTGGCTCGCCGTCGACAACCGCCTGCATCATCGGCTGGCACGAGATCCAACTCCGCATCCCACTCGACGGGCCACCGAATGATGACCCCAGTCGGGGAGGCCAACCGGCTGACGGGCCGGGCTCAGGCCCAGTGTCCAGCAAAGACCGTTTGCGTTCCCTTGGTGGTCATCGAGGGCCGGCGACCTGGCGGACCCGTTCGGCGATATGGGAGCCCGCTGCCAACGAGTCCTCGTCACCGTGGAACAGATGGATCACCACCTTGGTCATGACGGACCTCCTTGCACAGCGTAGAGAGGACCTGCGGTGTGCGAGCTCGGTAGTTGCCGGACGATCCGGCTCACGCCTCGGCCCCGGCCGTCAGCGTCGAAGTCCACGGTCCGTCGGGTGTACTTCGACGGGGTGGAAGGTCGTGACGACCGGCGGCAGGCGGACCGCCGGTCAGATCCTCACATAGGTGGAGTCTTCAGCATGGCGCCGGCGTCCACTCGGATGTTCAGCCCCGTGATGTAGCGAGACTCGTCGCTCGCCAGGAACGCCACCAGATGGCTGACGTCAATGGGATCGATGAAGGGGATGGGCATGGCCTGCATGTTCGGCAATGCCACCATCGCCTCTTCCCGGGTCGGGTTCTCGAGGTCGGGCCGGAAGGCCCGGTACACATCGACATTGTGCAGGAGTTGAGTATCGCAATTGGTGGGATGTATCCCGTTGAGCCGGATCATGTGGGGGGCCAGCTGCAGCGCGACGGCCTCCACATAGCGGAACACGATCTGCTTTGCGAACATGTAGCCGGCACCACCGGAGGCACCGATGTTCTCCGTCGTCCCCTTCATCAGCCCCGCCGTCGAGCCGGTTACGATCACCGACGCCCCGGGCTGCAGGTGGGGCACGCTGGCTGCGACCGTGTTCATGACGCCGATCAGGTCGACGTCGGTGGCGTCGATGAAGCCCGACAGCAGGGTGGTCTCACCGCCCGGGCAGATACCCGCGTTGGCGACGACGACATCGAGACTGCCGAGCGCCGCGATGCCCTCCTCGACAGCTGTGATCAACTGCTCGCGGTTCCGTACATCGGCCTTCGAGGCCAGGATGCGCCGGTCGAGCGCTTCGACCTCCTTCACGGTCTGAGCCAGGTCCTCGGGAGTGGCCAACGGGTAGTTCATCGTCGCGATCGGCTCGCACAGGTCGATGGCGATGATGTCTGCGCCCTCTTGCGCCAGGCGAACAGCATGACTTCGTCCCTGACCTCGGGCCGCGCCCGTTACGAATACGACTTTCCCGTCGAGCTTCCCCACGTCGTCCCTCCCTTGTCGAGCACACCTGCATTCGATTCGTGCGAGATGCCCTCACACCATGCCGACCCCGGCCGCCTCGTTGCGCCGGCGCCACTCCTCCCGGGGCATCCGGCTCGTGTCGACGTCGGTGGCCAGCGCTCGCAACGCGCCCACGGTCGACTGCTCCTTCGCCATGTGGGCGAAGGGATCCCAGCTGAAGAAGCGCGCCGAGTTCTGCCAGGTGATCTTGTGGATCTCCTCTGGCGTGGTGCCCGCTCCCTGCAGCTCCTTCCACAACAGCTCGGGGGACTCGGGCCAGGTGGTGTCGGTGTGGGGGTAGTCGCACTCCCAGGCCAGGATGTCGACGCCGATCCGACCACGGGCCTGCAGGCCGGAAGGGTCCGTGATGAAACAGGCCAGGATGTGCTCGCGGAACACCTCGGAGGGCAGCTTCCCGCCGAAGTCGTTGTGCATCCAGGTCTGGTTCTGAAAGTGACGGTCGATCCGGTCGAGGTAGAAGGGGATCCAGCCGATCCCGCCCTCGGACAGCGCCACCTTGAGGTCGGGGTACTTGCGGAAGGTCGGTCCGAAGAGCAGATCCTGGGCTACCAGCATGGTCACCTGGGTGGGCAGCACGATCTGGTGGTCCAACGGAGCCTCTTCGGCGAGTTGGATGAGGCCGGTGGCACCTCCGATATGGAGGCAAAGGACCATATTCTCCTCCATGATCGCCTCCAACATCGGGTCCCAGTGGCCCGACAGGAAGCTCGGCCAGCCCTGGGCGTGGGGGGCCTCGAGGAAGCTGATGGCCCGGCAGCCCTTTGCCGCGATGCGCTTCACCTCGGCGACGGCGAGGTCGACGTCCCACATCGGGACGATGCCGAGGGGGATGAACCGGCCGGGGTAGGCCGCGCACCACTCGTCGATGTGCCAGTCGTTGTAGGCCTGGAGCATCACGTACGACAGCGTCTTGTCGCCCGCCTCGGTGAAGGTGCGGGCGTTGAACCCGGCCATGGTGGGGAAGCACATCGAGGCCAGCACGCCGTTCGCGTTCATGTCCCGAACACGCTCGTGCACATCGAAGCAGCCCGGGCGCAGCTCGGAGAAGGCGCCAGGATGGAAGCCCCACTGCTCGTGGGGCCAGCCCACCGTCGCCGCCATCCCGAACGGCGTTGACGTCGCCTCCCCCTGGAACACCCACTGGTCGATGCCCTCGGCATTGCGGACGATCTTCGGGGCCTGGTCGAGGTACTTCTTCGGCAGGTGCCGTTGGTACATGTCGGGTGGTTCGATCGAGTGGTCGTCGATGCTGACGAGGATCATGTCCTCCATTTGCATGGGATTCGCTCCTAACTGCCTCTGTTGGGTTCGCTCAGCCGATTCCGTACAGGTCGATCGCGCTCAGCGAGGTGACCTCCTGCTTCTGTTCGAAGCTCAGTCCGTCGAGCGCTTCGGCCAACTCCTCGGTGACGCCAGGGAACTTCGCGTCGGGATGGGGGTAATCCGAGGCCCAGATGATCCGACTGGCTCCGACCAGCGGCGACTGTGCCGTCGTGGCGAGCATGGCCTCGTCGGGATCGAAGCTGATCCAACATTGCCGACGCATGAACTCCGAAGGGAGCATCGACAGGTCCGGGACCTCCCACTGGAACTTCCGGCAGTGGTGGTCGAGGCGCTCGAGCCAGGGAACCAGCCAACCCCCGTTCGCCTCGAGGAAGATGAACTTCGCATCCGGGAAACGGTCGCACACGCCACCGGCGAGCAGGTAGGCGATGCTGCTCATCACATCCACCGGGTTGGCGATCGCCTGGGTGAACAACGTGCTGGGCCGGGCCTCGGGATGTTCGAGCTGTTCGGCAGTCGTGAGACCGTGGTTCGGATCGAAGTGCTCTACGTAAGAACCGTCGGGGTTGCGCGGACGCCCCAGGCGCAGGCCCACGCAAGCACCGGGAAGGTCGGGCGCGAGGAACGGGTGCAGCGCAATCGGCAAACCGGTGTCGGAGGCCGCCTGCCAGATCGGGTCGTAGACCGGGTCGTTGAACGGGCGCCAATCGACCGAAGGGTTGGGGCGCATGAACACCGACACCATGCCCGGCAGCTCGGCCACCCGGCGGATCTCCGCGGCCACGCGCATCACGTCCGCGGGCTCGTGCATGGGGGGAATGGCTCCGGCTCCGAACAGCCGTCCGTCGCCCTCCTGAACATGATCCGAGCACCAGTCGTTGTAGGCCCTCGCCTGGGCTTCGGCGAAGTCCACGTCGAGCTCGCTCTGCAAACCGAGAAGGAAGGTGGGGTACAGGACGGCCAGGTCGATGCCGTCCTGGTCCATGTCAGCCAGGCGAGCTTTGGCGTTCCACGCCGCCGGTCGGGTCTCCGTATAGCGCATCTCACCGCGGAAGGCACGGGCACGATCCTCGTCGCTGGCCCCGGCGACCCCGGCGGCCGACAACCCGTTCGCCGGGCTCCGGTCCCCGTTGTAGACGAGCCACTCCTCTCCCTGGGCGTCCGTCTCGATGTGCCAGATCCGATCGCGGTACTTGGCCGGGGCGTAGTCCGGCATGGCGGTCGGGTGCTCGAGGATGTGCCCGTCGGAGTCGATGTAGCGGAGACCGTCTCGAACGACCATGATCTTCCCCCTCGCTCGCGGCGTGCGAACACGCCGATGGTCCGATCCATCGACGTATGCCGCCGTCCGGACCAACGGGAAGTCCGCATCCCCTGCATGCCATGAAAAATCCCGTTTTCATGTATCTATCATTTGGTAACCTGAGCGTCAACCTCAGCCGAGACACGGGAGACCTGATGGGCGCTGCCACACGCGGTCGATGCGGCGGCCCGCAGCCCGCTCAGACCCGGCGGCCGCCGATCCCGCCAGGGCGCGGCGGACACCGCCGCCCGATGCGTTAGCCGTGTCGACCGGCCAGTGGCGGGACCGGACCGTGGCCCGCTCACTCGAGCGGGCCCGGACGAGGGCCGAGCTCAGGGGCGCCCGGTTCGTCGACGCCGCATTCGATCTCCTCGAAGAGACCGGCTCCGACGACTTCACCATCCACGCGGTCGTGGAGCGATGCGGGGCGTCGACGCGAACGTTCTACGAGCACTTCTCCGGAAAGACCGATCTGATCGTCGCCATGTTCGAGGAGGCCCAACGAGAGTCCATCGCAGCGCTCGCGCCCTTGGTGGAGGCCGAATCCGATCCCCTGGCCCGCCTCCGAACCTTCGTCATCGGCCGCCAGAACCTCACCCGCCCGGGGCCGCTGAGCCGGCTCTTCGTCCACCACCGCTTCCGTCTCCAAGAGAACCACCCCAGCGAGCTCAGGATCGCGTTGGCCCCGGTCGTCGACTACTTGCACGACCTCGTAAAGGAGGCTTCCGATACCGGCGCCATCCAGTCGAGGGACTACGAGCTCACGACCGAGCTCATCCTGCAGACCCTCACCGCCTTCATTCAGGGCCGCGTCTTCGGATCGGCACTCGTCGAGCGGGAGACATCAGCGGAAGAGGTCTGGGCCTTCATCGTCGCCGGCCTCGTTGGTGAGCCTTCGACCTCGCTCACCTCACGGGCGCGCCTTTCTGCTGCGCCTCGAAAGTAGCGGGCCGCCGCGCGCGGGCAACGACGCTCAGCGCGGCGTGCTGTGGGGCAAGCCGGGGGCCTCTGAAGGGTCCCGGGTGACCTCGTGGTTCGCCCCGCCGGACATTTGCAGGATCCGCTGGTGACTCGGATCCGCCGCCCGGCTAATTCTTGAGCAGGCCGCCGAGGATCGACCCACCCACCGATGATTCGCGGGACTGCTCCTGCTGGGGCAGATAGGGGGCGATGGCGTGGGCCAGCTGGGAGATCGGCATCGTCTGGAGCCAGACCATTCCGGGACCGGTCAGCGACGCGAAGAAGATCGAGTCCGCCCCGAAGAGGAGGTTCTTCACGCCCTTCACCATCTGGATCTCGAAGCGCATCGACGCGTCGAACAGGCCGACGTGACCTGGGATCACCTTGAGGTTCTCCCCTGGCGCCAGGTGGTACTCGACCAGTTCGCCGCTGAGGGCCACCCACGACGTGCCCTCGCCGCTGATCCGCTGAAGGATGAAGCCGCTCCCGCCAAAGATCCCGGCACCGAGCTTCTGCTGGAATCCGATGGAGAGGCTCACCCCGGCCGTGGCCGCCAGGAAGCCGTGGCGGTGGACCAGATACTCGCGGTCGGGCGCGATGGCGACCGGGCGGATCTCACCGGGGAGCTTGGCGGCAAAGGAGATCGTGCCGGGCGCCCCGTCGGCCTCGTACTGGGTGAGGAAGAGGCCGCCGCCGGCGACGGTCCGCTTGAGAGCCCCGAAGACACCCTTCGACCCCGCTCCGGAGGTAGAGGTGGTCAGCCGGATCGACTCGGTCATCCACGACATCTCGCCGCCGGGAGAGACCACCTGCTGGCCGGGGTTGAGGTCGATCTGGAGGACCGGCATCACGGTACCGACGACGCGATGGTCGACCCCCGCCTGGGCGTCCACCGCCTCGGGATCGTCGGGCGACGGAGGCCCTCCGGGATTCGAATCGTCGGTCATGGGCCCACCTCCGCGCTCCGCCGGTCGACGCGGCGACCCTACCGGGTGGTCGTCGCGCTGTCCACCAGGCCGCGTTGACTCATCTAAAACCTCCGCGTAGGCCCATTCATTGCCTCACGTAAGAACCTCCGCGTGGCGCAGGTATTCGAGAGGTCCGGTTCGGGGCTACGCCTTCACGATGGAGCTATCGATGAGCGCACGCCGTGCGGTGACCCAGGAGCAGGGTTCGAGAGCGCCAGGCGGCGCTTTCGGCCGCACCGTCGCCTACGGGCTGGTCCTCGGCGGCCATCTCCGATCCGTCAAGATCGGGAGGCGCCGTCTGGTCGTCCGTGCGTCCATCGAGGAGTACATCGCCCGCCTCGAATCCGCCGGCCGGTAGTCGGCCGGTAGTCAGCCGGGTTCGGCGTAGAGGCCGCCCCTTACCGTCCGGCGCCGGCGGCAACCTTCCGAGAGACGTCCACAGGGTCGTCGAAGGAGATTTGGAGCTGCCGACTAAACGCGACGGCGATCTTCTGGAGGGTTGCGACATTCGGAGCGTGCTGGCCCGACTCGAGGCGCGAGATGGCCGACTTCGTCGTCCCGATCCGCTGTGCCAGCGCCTGCTGAGAGAGGTCGTGGTCCATGCGCAGCCGGATAATCTGCCGGGCGACCTGCTCGTAGGGCCAGATCCGCTCCAGCTCGGCCCGATAGTCGGGGTCCTGCTCGGCGTGCCGACGCATCGACTCGCTCACGGTGCTTCCGATAGGCGAGATACCCATGACCGCCAGGTTAGCAGTTATGCGAACTTTGTGAGGTCGTCCAGTGTCTACCGGTTCGGCTCAAGGGGCGTCATGCCCCGCAGCGCGAGGCGGCCGCCGGGGTTGGGCATCCATCCGAGCCTTGTAGTCCTCCCAGCGCTCGCGGGCCATTGCCTTGTCGGCTTCAGGCACGGTCCTGGTCGACTTCTCGAAGATGTGCAGGAGGACGAACAACCGGTCCGATCGACGGTAGAGGACTCGGAACAGCCGATTGCCGTAATGGCATCGCAGTTCCCGCAGCTCACCTTCCACCTGGCTGCTGTAGGGGAACGGCAACGGCGGATCGTTCGGCCCGAGCATGTTCAACCGGTCGACCTGCGCGTGGATGGCCACCCGGACAGCCGGCGACATTCCCGCGATGAAGTCGTTCACCGGCTCCGTTCCCCGCCGGTCCCGGTAGTAGACCGTCTGCATTCCGGCCATCGTCCGTCAGCCCGTTATCGCCCGATCGCCACCACGCCCATTCGCCCTCACCCGAACAGCACCCGGGCCAGCGCCGCTGCGGCCTCCTCGCGCTGGGGCTGGAGGATGTGCCCGTACACGTCGGCGGTCATACGAATCGACGAGTGGCCGAGCACGTCGGACACCACCTGGATCGGTACGCCGGCCGCCAGCATGAGGCTGGCCGCCGAGTGCCGCAGCTCGTGGGGGTGCCACTTGCCGATCCCGGCCCTGGTGCAGATGGTCTGAAAGTCGCGCTGGACGTTCCGGGGGTCGAGCGGGGTGCGGGCGAGCGGCCGCACCCGCATGCTGAGCACGTCCCGGTCCCACCGCTCCAGGAGCTGCGCAACCGTCTCCTCCTTGGTCACGAGCGCCTGACCCTCGTCGAGAGCCCGATGAAGCTCCCGGAGCTTTCGGCGGGCTTCCTCCTTCGTCCGGGCGCTCACCGTCTTGCGCCGGGGCCGCCCGGACTCGTCGTAGCCGAGCACCACCGCGCCGAACCACCGGCCGTCGGCGCGCTGGTACAGGCCGCCCTCACCGTTCATCCGCCGCCCGGCCATCGCAGACCCCCTTGCGCCGGGCACCCGCGGTCCCGCTCGCCGGACCGCCGCACCCGTTGCTTACACAACTGCTTACATCGCTGGATTCCGGGGTCCCGACGCGACGAAACCCCTAGCCAGATCATACCTGACCAGGGATTTCCTGTGTGAGGTCTTCACGTTTGGCGTTGAGCTGGAGCTCCGCCCCGTGATTTCGGAGTCACCCACAGGTTAAGGACCCGTCGCCCACACGGGAGTGCTCAGCGCTGGGTGCCGCCGCGGCGCGCGGAGCGAGGGTCCGACTCGATGGCCTCGATGCCGAGCGCCTCGAGCTCGGCGACGAGGGCCCGGAGCCGGCGCTCGTTGTCGAACCACTCCTGGTACTCGGCGACCTGGTCCGCGCTCAACAACTTGGACACGGTCTTTTGATCGACCTTGCGGGTCCAGTACCAGTACGGCCCGTGCAGGTGGGGCGGCTCTGCGTGGCAGTGGCAGCCGGCGCGGCCGCAGCGCATCGAGCGCTCGAGCAAGGTTCCCGGGACCACCGGGCCGAGCTTGGCGATTGCCTCGATGATCCGGCGTCGCTCGGTGCGCTGTGCGGGGGTCATGGCCACGGAACACACCTTCTCATCGGAGCATCCTCCACCTGGTGGTGGACCTACAGTATATATACAGAGTGCTCTCGGCTGACACGGTCGCCGCCCTTGACGCCTACGCGACTCGCTCGCTCTCGGGCGAAGTGGTGTCCTTCGCCAAGACGGTCGTGGCGAAGGCCGCGCCACAGAGCCCTGCCCGGGCCAAGGCGTTGCTGTTCGCGGCGGGAAAGCTCGGAGCCTTCGCCGCCTCGGTCGGTCTCGAGCTGTGCCCGGCGGTGGTGCTGTCGCCGGCGACGATCGAGCGCTTCGTCATGACCGCGGGCGCCCGGGCCCCCCGCCACCCGGCGCACGCTGCGCTCGAACCTGCGCTTCCTCGCCCGTGCCGTGGTGGCGGGTCCCCCGGCCCCGGTTTCCTTGTCGCGCGAGCGGGCCAAAGCCCCCTACTCGAGCGCCGAGATCGCCGCCTACCTGGCCCTGGCCGAGGCCCAGCCAACGGCGGCGCGCCGCATGCGTCTCGTGGGCCTCCTCGCGTTGGGGGCGGGGGCCGGGCTGATGGGGGCGGACCTGCGAGGCGTGCATGGCGACGACGTGGTGGTCCGCTCGGGCGGGGTGGTGGTCGATGTCACCGGCACCCGGCCCCGGGCGGTCCCGGTCCTCGCCCGCTACCACCAGCGGGCGCTCGACGCCGCCCGGTTTGCCGGGCCAGATTATGTGGTCGGGGGGTATTCCCCCTCCCGACGCAACGTCACGAGCGGGCTCGTCGCCTCGGTCGCCGGTGGGGCCGACTTGGGCGTCCTCGACACCTCACGGCTGCGGGCGACTTGGCTGTGCGAGGCGGCCCGGGCCATCGGGCTCAAGGCCTTCATGGACGCGGCGGGGATCACCTGCACCCAGCGCCTGGGCGACCTCGTCGCCGGGCTCGAACCCCTCGACGAGGCACGGGCCGTCTTGCTCTTGGGACCAGCACGGTGAGCGGGGACGACACCCTGGCGGCATTCGAGAGGACCGTCGACGACGCCGGAGTGGCCGAGCGCCTCGAAGCGCGCCTGCCTGTGGGGGTGCGTCCTCGCCAGCTGCGGGTGCGGATCCTCCTCCTCGGCATCCTCCTCGCCCTCGCCGACGGCCGACCGGCCCACCTCACCCGGGTGCACGGCGCCTTGGTGGGCCTCTGCGAGGACGAGCGCCGGCGCTTGGGGGTTGTCGTCGAGTGGAAGAACGGACCGCACCTCCTCACGTATCGCCAGGTGGAGCGCACGTGGGACCTCTTCGTGGGCGTCATGACCAACGAGTGCCCCGAGGGCGAGCCCGCCGCGGCGGTCCAGCGCCTGGTCGATGACCTCCTCGAAGCGTCGATCCCGGCCGAGCACAAAGCGTCGACGCGTGCGCTCGCCGTCGACTGGACCGACGTCGAGTCCTTCGCCCGGCCGCCCGTTGAAGAGGGCGGACCCACCCAAGACCCCGAGGCCTCCTGGGGGCACCGGCGCGGCGACGGCCCGGGTCAGCGCGACGAGCTCTTCTACGGCTCCCACCTCGGGCTCGCCACCATGGTGGCCGAAGAGCGCGGCGCGGCGGTCCCAGAGCTCGTGCGGCGCATGCTCCTCACCAGTTGCTCCGTCGATCCGGTGCCCGCCTTCGTCCCGGTCCTCACCGATCTGGTGGGCTCGGGGGTCACCCTCTCCGATGTGCTGGCCGACTCGGGCTACTCGCACCGCGTGCCCGAGCACTGGGCCCTGCCGTTACGGGCCATCGGGGCCGAGGTCGTCATGGACCTGCACCCTCATGACCGCGGCACCCAGGGCACCTTCGAAGGGGCGATCTGTTTCAACGGCAACCTCTACTGCCCACAGACGCCACCGGCCCTCTTCGCCATCGAGCCGTTGGCCCGGGGGGCGTGCGCGGAGCAAATCAGCGCCCACGACGCCAGGAGCGCCGAGCTGGACCGCTACCGGTTCGCGGTCGTCACCGGCGACGACCACGACGGCTACCACCGGGTCATGTGCCCGGCGGCGGCGGGCAAGCTCCGCTGCCCACGGCGCCAGGGCTCGATGGCGCAGCCCTTCGACCGTCCCGAGATCCTCGCCCCGCCCGAGCACCCGCCGACCTGTTGCACCCAGGTGACCATCACCGTCCCGCCGTCGGTCAACGCCAAGACCCGACAGAAGCACCCCTACCCCTCCGCCGCCCACCGCCGCTCCTACGGACGGCGCTCGGCGGCCGAGCGGGCCAACTCGACGATCAAGGACCCGGCCTCCAACGACATCGGACGCGGTTGGTGCCGCCTCATGGGCCTGGTGCCGATGACGCTCATGCTCACCTGCGTCCTCGTCGTGCGCAACCAGCGGGTGCTGGTCTCCTTCGCCGCCCGCCAGGCTGACGACGAGCACCGAACGGTCCAAGGGCTCGGGCCACGGACCCGGCGCCGGCGACGCAAGGGCATCGCCGAACTCATCGGCGGCGCCGCCAACGCGCCACCCTGAGCCGAGTCGCGCCCGCGTCCTTCGCCAACTGATGACCTGACGCGTCCAGGCAGGCGCCGAGAGGGGTATCGACCGCTCCCGGCCAGCCCGAGGGCGCGACACAACCCCCTGCTACAACCAAACGTGAAGATGGGTGAGGTCCAAACGTGAAGACCTCTGTGTGGGCCGTACAGGACTCGAACCTGTGACCCCTTGCGCGTCATGCAAGTGCGCTACCAACTGCGCCAACGGCCCGAGCCCCCGACCCTAGCATCCGGGCCCCGAGGGGCCGCTGCTGGTAATGGGTCAGTTTTCTGACTGACCACTACCCCGCTGCTCCATCACGGCCCCGGGTTCCTGGGGAGGGCCATCCGGGGAGAACGCCCCCGGAGAGCTCCATCGGTCCCGGTCGGTGGGCACGAGCGACCGATGCACTAACCGACGCGGAGGACGGCCGCTCCGTTGACCCGGTCGTGAGCGAGGTCCGCCAACGCGACGTCGGCCTCGTCGAGCGGGTACGCGGTGGTCGTGGCCACGACGCCCAATCGGGGTGCCAACCGCAAGAGCTCCTCCCCGTCGGTCCGGGTGTTGGCGGTCACGCTGCGGAGCACCCGCTCCTCAAAGAGGTGGTCCTGGTAGTCGAGCCCGGGCACGTCGCTCAGGTGGATCCCGGCGATCGCCAGCACTCCCCCTCGGTCGAGCGCCGCCAGGGCCACCGGCACGAGCTCGCCGGCGGGGGCGAAGAGGATGGAGCCGTCGAGCCGGACCGGTGGCTCGGCCGACGACTCACCCACCCAGGTCGCGCCGAGGGACCGGGCCAGCTTCCGTGCCTCCTCCGAGCGGGTTGCGACGAAGACCTCCGCTCCCTCGGCGAGCGCGATCTGCGCGGCGATGTGGGCCGATCCCCCGAAGCCGTAAATGCCGAGCCGCCCGCCGTGGGGAAGCCCGGTGAGGCGCAGGGCGCGGTACCCGATGATCCCGGCACACAGCAACGGTGCGGCCTGGTCATCGGAGAGATCGTCGGGGAGGCGGTAGGCGAAGCGCTCGTCCACCACCACCGACTCGGCATACCCGCCGTCGTGGTCCCACCCGGTGAACGAAGCGGACGGGCAGAGGTTCTCGGCTCCCCGCCGGCAGTACCGGCAGGCGCCACAGGTGGAGGCGAGCCAGGCCACCCCGACCCGATCCCCCGTGGCGAAGCGCCGGGCACCGGACCCCTGGACTTCGACGATCCCGACCACCTCGTGTCCCGGCGTCACATGCTCCCGATGAACCGGAAGGTCCCCCTCCACCACGTGGAGGTCCGTCCGACAGACGCCGCACGTCGAGACCCGGACCAGGACCTGGCCGGGACCGGGCTCGGGCCTCGGGCGATCCACCAGCTGAAGCGGCCCCTGCTCGATCGGGGCCGGCGTCGTCACCTGCCACGCGCGCACGCCCGGCATCCTCGCGCCGATCGGCCGGGCACGCGGCGCGAGCGCTCTGCCTGCTCTGCCTGCTCAGGCTGCCCCCGCCAGGCCGATCGGCCAGTGGAACTCCCGGGGATGGAGCGGGGTCAGGTTCTGGTCCCGACGCCATCGATCGAACGACTCGGCCCACTCCCGGTGCCACTCCACCTGGGACCAGTGCAGCTCGACCAGGGGCGTCTCGCACAGCTCCGGAAACCGCTGGCACATGGCACGCAGGACACCGATCGCCGCCTCGGCGTCGCACGCCGCGTCGTGTGCCTGCTCCACCATCACTGCGTAGTGCGCGCAGAGGTCGCCGAGGGTCCGGCGGCCCTTGCGGTACCGGTCGTAACGGCGGTCGAGCACGAGCCCGTCCAGCACCGGCCCGGTCCATCCGCGTTCGGCGAGGCCGGCGCCGCTCATCGACCGGCACTGCACGTCGAGCATCGTCAGGTCGAAGTCGAGCTTCATGCCCACCACCGGGACCCCGCGCCGGCCGGCGTCGACCAACGCGTCCACCATCAGGTTCACCGCGTCGGCCCGGGCCATTCCCTCGTGCCTCGCCCGCTCGGTCGTGATCCCGTGCACCGCCGTGGCCGCGGCAGGGATGACGCCGCCGGGGTCGACCAGGGAGGACTCCCGCCGCACCACCGCTCCGCCCTTCACCGTCACCAGGGCGAAGGAGACCGGCCGATCGGCCGTCGGGTCAACTCCCGTCGTCTCGAGATCGAAACCGAGGAGCTCTCCGTCGGGCCACGAAGGTGATGGGTCCATGAACGGAGCCTGACACGGGGGTGTGCCACAGCCGCGGATCCGCCATCGCGTCCGCCGACGGTCGCATGCCGCGCTGCCTACCGCTCTGCTCGGCGGCGTATGGCCCTGATCTGGGAGAATGTGGGCGGAGGTGAGAGCGATCGACGCCAGCTCGGTTGGAGAGGCGCTGTCCGTGTCCGTTCGGGCCGGGGTCCCGGTGCTCCTGTGGGGAAGCCCGGGGACCGGCAAGACGTCGGTCGTGCGCGCCCTGGGCGAGGCTCTCGGGTGGCCGACCGAGGTCGTCATCGGGTCCATCCGTGAGCCGGCGGATTTCGCCGGCCTGCCGATCGTCGTCGACGGGGCGGTCCAGATGGCGCCCCCGTTGTGGGCGAGACGGTTGGCCGCGGCCGAGCAGGGCCTTCTGTTCCTCGACGAGCTGACGACCGCACCCCCGGCCGTTCAGGCGGCGATGCTCCGGGTGGTGCTCGAACGGGTCGTCGGCGACCTGGTGCTGCCCGATGGCATCCGGGTCGTCGCCGCCGCCAACCCGCCGGAGGAGGCCGCCGAAGGCTGGGAGCTCTCCCCGCCGCTGGCCAACCGCCTGGTCCACCTCGACTGGCCGGTCGACGCCAAGGCCGTGTCCCAAGGTCTGGTGATGGGGTTCGCGGCGCCACGACCCTTCGACGGAGCCTCGCCGACCGACGCGCAGGCCCTCGCCGGCCGGGCCGCCGTCGGGGCCTTCCTTCAGGTGCGCCCGACCCTCGTCCTCGACGTCCCCTCGGCGGCCGGCCAGGCGAGCCGGGGATGGCCCAGCCCCCGCAGCTGGGAATCGGTGGCCAGGCTGGTGGCGATGTGCGAGGCGGTCGGGGCGTCCGAGGACGCCCGGACACTGCTCGTCCTCGGCGCGGTGGGAGAGGGTGCCGGGATCGAGTTCCTCTCCTGGTTGGCCAACATGGACCTGCCCGACCCCGAGCAGGTCCTGGCCGACCCGGACGGGTTCGACCTCCCCGAGCGCAGCGACCGGGCCTTCGCGGTGTTGACCGCGGTCGCCGCCGTGGCCATCGCCCACGGGGACGCTGCCTCGTGGTCGGCGGCATGGAGAGTGGTCGCCAGGGTGGCCGATCGCGCCCCGGACGTCGCCGCCCTGGCGGCGCGGGCTCTGGCCGGGGCCCGGCCGGCCGGTGCCGAGCTGCCCGCGGGGCTGCTCCAGATGGCACCGGTGCTGCGGGCCGCCGGTCTCATGCGGACCGAGGGGCACGGTGATCCTCGGCCCGATTGACCGGCTCGACCCCGAGCAGCGGCGGCGTTGGGCCGGCGCCCGGGTGTGGGCGGCGCACCAGGTCCCCTACCTGGCCAGCGCACTGCTGGCTCTGGAGCCGGTGGTCGTGGACCAGACCCAAGACCCGGATACCCGGCGCCTCGACCTGAGTGCGCTACCGGTCGACAACGAGTGGCACGTGTATCTCGATCCGGAGGTGATCGGCGCGCTCGACGTTGCGACCATCGGCTTCTGGCTCGTCCACCAGGTGAGCCACCTCCTCCGCCACCACGCCGACCGGTCGCCGGCGGCCGGTACGGGGCGAACCGGGTCACCGTCGACCGAGCGCAGCGCGGACCTCCGGCGCTGGAACCTGGCGGCGGACGCCGAGATCGACGACGACCTGGTGGCCGGCGACGCCGCACACCCCGAGTCCGCGGTCACCCCCCACGGCCTGGGACTGCCCGATTCCCTGACGGCGGAGGAGTACTGGGACCTGTTGGGCGGCTCGTCGGAGGGCCGGACCGGAGCCGCCGACTGCGGGAGCGGCTGCGACGGATGGCGGCGACCGTGGGACGGCAACGGCGGTGACGGTGGCCTCGACGACACCGGGCGCCGGCTCCTCCACCGCGACGTGGCCCGCCGGATCAGGGAACACCATCGCAAGTTCGGGAGCACTCCGGCAGGCTGGCAGCGCTGGGCCGACGACATCCTCGAGCCGTCTGTCAGCTGGCAGCGCCTGCTGGCCTCCGCCGTCCGCCGGGGTGTCACCGACGTGGCGGGGCGGGTCGACTTCAGCTACCGGAAGCCATCGCGACGCTCGTCGGTGGCCGGGGACGTCATCCTCCCCAGTCTGCGCCGGCCCCTCCCGAAGGTGGCGATGGTCCTCGACACGTCGGGGAGCATGCATGACCGACTGCTCGCCCAATCCCTCGCCGAGGTCGCAGGAGTACTGCGCAGCCTTGGAGTCGGTCGCCGGCACCTGCGGATCGTCTGCTGTGACGCCCAGGCCTTCGAAGCGCAGCGGGTGCTGAAGGCCGAGGACGTCCGGCTCCTCGGTGGCGGTGGGACCGACATGGGTGCGGGCCTGGCCGGCGCCTCCGGGCTGCGGCCACGGCCCGACGTGATCGTCGTGCTGACCGACGGGCACACCCCATGGCCGGCTACCCCACCGCGTGGCATTCGAGTCGTCGTCGGATTGATGGACCCCACCGGGTCGGTTCCCGAGTGGGCGAGGGCGGTACCGATCGGGCCGGGACCGGCGCAGTGAGCGGTCGGCCTGGGAGGACCTGGTAGTGCGCACCGGACTCGACGATCCCGAACCCGACGGCGGCGGCGGCGACGGACCCGACGACGGCGACCCCGAGGAGCTCGCCGACTGGGTCGCCACCGGTTTCGGCGCCGAGGAGGCCGAGGTTTGGCGCCGATGGCGGATCCCGATCGCTCGGGCTCGAGCGTGGCTCTCCGCGGGCGTCGGCGACGGGCTCCGCGCCGCACAGTGGTCGACCGCGGGGGTCACCCCCCACTCGGTGCGGGCCTGGTACGACGCCGGGATAGAGGCGACCGAGGCCGTGCGCTGGCACGAGCTCGGCTTCGACCTGACGACGGCCCGCACGGAGAGGCGGAAGGGCGTCGCGCCCGAGCAGGCGTACAACCAGGCTCAGACCGGCCGGTTCGCGGGCCTGACGAGCACGAGCGGGTTCCCCTCGGGCTCGTCAGGTGCCGTGCTGTCCTCCTTCGGCCCCGGCGGACCGCGCGATCTGTTCCAGCGGTTTCGGGCGGCAGGCATCGACCCTCGCCTCGTGCACGGCTACATGCAGAACCAGTGGTTCGACGACGACGCGCTCGCGTGGGCCGCCCAGGGCATCGAGGCGTACGACGCGTACACCTGGCACGACCTGGGGTTGGCCCCGCCCGAGGCCGGGCGCCTGGCGGCCCAGGGACGATCGCCCGGCGAGGTGATCAGGGAATGGTGGCGAGCAGGCATCCCCTTCGACGAGGTCGCCGACTGGATCGGCGCCGGCCTGAGCGCGCATGAAGCCGTCGACCAGCGAGGCAAGGGCATCACCGCCGAGCAGGCGGCCGCTCTGCGTGCCCTCCGACAGGACGACGAGCCGGCGCCCCGGACAGGACGGCCGCTGGCGTCGGTCCCGCACCGCGGACCGCCCCGTGCGGGCCCGACGGGTCCGCCCCCCGAGGACGAGGACACTGCCCGCGCCCGGATCGGCGAGGCCTTCGCCGGCATGCTCACACCCGACGAGACACTCGTTGCGGTTCCAACGGTGGAAGACGGCTCGAGCCTCGGACCGTGTCTCACCCAGGCGGGCGATCGGTTCGGCGCAAGCGGCCCGGTCACTTCGACGGTCACGGTGGACGCCATCCAATTCGTGAACGACCACGAGGCGCGGGTCTCCTACACCGTCGAGGTCAGTGGCGGGTTCGACACCCGCCTCGCGGACCGCATCGGAAGAGCGGTCCTCGTCGCGAAGGTCTGGATGGTCGCAAGAGAGACGTTCTGCGACTTCATCCGGATGGCCGGGGTGGAATGCCCGCCTCGGGGAGGGGCATCTCGATCGTCGGGGACCTCGACCCCCGATTAGTGACCTCTGGCCCTGTGTCCGGGCCGATTCCACGGCGTAGCTTGCGACCCGTGATGCCACTCGGTCCTCTCGGACGCAGGACCCCTGAATCGCCCGGCAGGCCAATCGGCAGGCGACCTGTCGGTCTTCTCGCGGGCCTGCTGACCACGGTCGTGATCACCATGGCGGGCTGCTCCAGCTCGTCGATCGGGACCCTACCGAACCTCGGGTCGGCGATCCGGTACCCGCCGAGCGCCGTTGACGCCTCGGCGCTCCGAGGGCCGATCCGCTCGCCGGGCGGCCCGTATCTGTACGACCAGCACGGGCGGGTGGTGTTCTTTCATGGCGTCAACGCCGTGTACAAGCTCCCTCCGTACGAGCTGTACCCGGCACCTGGCAAGGCGTGGAACTTCACCGCCGCCGATGCCTCGCTCATGGCCCGGCTCGGATTTGACGTCGTCCGGTTGGGGATGACGTGGAAAGGCCTCGAACCGGGGACCGCTCCGGCCAATGACCCGGCCATCTGCACGAAGGGCACACCCCACGACCCCGGCCAGTTCGACCAGGCGGTGCTCGACGACTATCTCGGCAAGCTCAGCCGGACCATCGACCTGTTGGGACGTTTCCACATCTACACGCTGCTCGACATGCACCAGGACGTCTACAACGAGATGTTCGACGGGGAGGGGGCGCCGAACTGGGCGGTGTGCACCGACGGCCTGCCCAACACCGATCCTCCGGGGCGGTGGTCCCAGAACTACGCGACCGCCGCGGCCGGTGCCGCGTACCGCCACTTCTGGACGAACGACGTCGTCGGTGACCTTCAGGGAGAGTACGACCGGGTATGGGCGGCGGTCGCAACGTACTTCCGAGGGAATCCGTGGGTCCTCGGCTACGACCCGTTCAACGAGCCGTTCTCGACCTCCCTCGTGACCAGTGGGGACGAGCAGTTCGACGGCCAGTTGCAGTGCTTCTACACCGGCACGGCTCTCGTCGGAGCGCCGGCTCACGGCGCCCCGGCCATCACCTGTCCCCCGGGGGATCCGGCTCTCGGCGTCATCCCGCAGATCCGTGCTGGTGATCCCGACCGCCTGATCTTCTACGAGCCCGACATCTTCGGAAGCCGGGGTTACCCGAACTTCGTCGGACCCATGAACTTCGCGAACCTCGTGTTCAACGTGCACGTCTATTGCGGCCAACGGAGCGGCAAGACGGGGAACCCGACGGACATCGCGGCCTGTGCCGCCCAGGAAGCCCGCTCGCTCCAGCGGCGATCGGAGGACCGGACCGACCTCGGCTCACCCGCCCAGCCCAAGGGTCCGGCGTGGTTCGTGAGCGAGTTCGGAGCCACGTCCAACGCGGCGTTGCTCGACCGGCTCACGAAGGATGCGGACAAGTCTCTCGTCGGCTGGGCCTACTGGTCCTGGAAGTACTACCAGGACCCCACCGGCAGTGCGGCCGAGGCACTGGTCACCGACGGCGGACAGCTCCGGTCGACGGCCCGCGTGCTGGCCCGCACCTACCCCCAGGCGATCGCCGGGCAACCGACCTCGCTGTCGTTCGATCCGGTCACCGGTGCCTTTCATCTCGCGTACGTACCGGACCGCTCGATCCGTGCACCGACCGTGATCTTCGTGCCGACCCAGGTCCACTACCCCGGCGGCTACTGCGCCCGAGCCTCCGGCGGCACCGTGGTCTCCAAGTCGGGAAGCGAGCTCCTCAAAGTGGTCAACGGGCCCACGGGAGGGACCGTGAGCGTCGGGGTCACGTCGGGATCCTGCCCGAATGCCTGACCGGCCCTTGCCGGCAGGTGAGGGAACAGAGCCGAAGGACCCTGTCCCGCCGGGCTCGGGGAGCCCATGCTCACGATATGCGCCCGATCGGTGGTGTGGCCGGCCGGCCCTCGTGGAGCAGGCGGCAGTTCCTGCAGGCGGCCGGCCTCGGCGCACTGACACTGGGCGCCGCCGCTTGCGGGACCTCCGCGGGAACGGCATCCGCGGGGAAGGCAGCACCGGGGACGCGCTTTCGCTCCCGCCCCGACCTCAACCCTCCGCCGGTCGCGGTGACCACGAGATCGACCGATCTGGCACCGGGGCTGATCTTCGTCACGGTCGGAGGACCCCTCATCCTCGACAACGACGGCCGGCCCGTGTGGTATCAGACCGTCAAGGGCAAGACCGCCACGGACCTGCGGGTCCAGCAGTACCGGGGCGAGCCGGTCCTGACGTGGTGGGAGGGCACGGTCTCCCATACCGGTCACGGATCGGGTGAGGGCGTCCTCGCCGATGCCACCTACTCCGAGATCACCCGGGTGCGGGCGGGCGGTGGGTTGTCCGCCGACCTGCATGAGCTCACCGTCACGCCCGAGGGGACGGCGCTGATCACGATCTTCTCGCCCCACCAGGCCGACCTGTCGGCGGTGGGCGGACCCAGGCGGGGAACCCTCCTCGACTCGCTGCTTCAGGAGATCGACATCGCCACCGGCCAGGTGCTCTTCGAGTGGCGCGCCAGCGACCACGTCGCCCTCACCGAGTCCCACGCCAAACCCGAGGCCGGCGTCCCGTTCGACTTCTTCCACATCAACTCGATCAACCTCGACACGGATGGGAACCTGCTGGTATCGGCCCGCAACACGTGGGCCGTCTACAAGGTCGACCGCCGGACCGGGGCGGTGTACTGGCGACTCGGCGGCAAGAAGACCGACTACGCCATGGGACCGGCGACCGTGTTCGCCTGGCAGCACGACGCCAACCGGCAGGACGACGGGTCCATCACCCTGTTCGACGACGAGGATGCTCCCCGGGTGGGCTCCCAGTCCCGCGGGTTGGTCCTGCGCCTCGACGACTCGGCCATGACGGCCCGGCTCGACCGCCAGTACCGGCACCCCTCACCCCTCCTGGCAGGCAGCCAGGGCAGCGTCGAAGTGCTTCCCGGGGGCAACGTCTTCATCGGCTGGGGGGCCGAGCCGTACTTTTCGGAGTTCAGCGCCGACAGGCGGCTCCTTTACGACGCCCACTTCGCCGGTAAGTCCCAGTCCTACCGCGCCTTCCGCTCCCCCTGGGTCGGCCGGCCCCCCGGCAGACCGGCACTGGCCGTCGCGCGCCCCTCGGGCAGCTCGCTGACCGCCTATGCCAGCTGGAACGGCGCCACCGAGGTGGCGGGCTGGCGGCTGCTCACGGGACCGACCGCGGACGGGCTGCAGCCCGGCTCCTCCACGCCCCGGTCGGGGTTCGAGACCGCGATCCCCGTCAGCGGTCCCGCCGCCTACGTTGCGGTGGCAGCGCTCGACTCCACGGGTTCGACCCTCGGGGTGTCGGCGACCGTACGCCCGTGAATCCCGTCAGGTCCCGGCGGCGCGAACCCACCCACCATCGCAGGGATCCGCGGTCTCCGCCCCCGGGACCGGCCGGCTACCCGGTGGGTGGTGAGGTGCACCCCTGGCACGGGGGCTTGCCGGAGAAGGAGAGGGGGATGGTGGGAGAGTCGGTGGGCGGGTTGGTGGGCAGGAGCACCGGCGCCCGGGGTGGCTGGTCGAAGTTGAAGTCCTGCACCATGTTGCCGAGCTTGGGCTGGTTCTCCCGCACGTCCGGTCTGGGGTCGGGGCGGCCGTCGGTCTTCGGGTTGAGCCTGGCACCACCGAGGAAGTCGTCCTCGATGAACTTCAGGTAGGCGTCGCTGCTGAGGGTCTGATGGTCGATGTAGCCCTGCTTGGCGTAGGGGGAGATGACGATCGCCGGCACGCGCAGCCCGTAGCCGTTCTGGTCGACCTTCGGGGGCACGACGTGGTCGTAAAAGCCGCCCCAGTCGTCCCACGCGAGGAAGATGGCGGTCGAGCTCCAGTCGGGGCTCTTCATCGCCGCATTGACGATCGACGTGACGTAGGCCTGCCCCTGATGGACGCTGGCCGGCGGGTGCTCGCTGTTGGGCCCCGACGGGGTGATCCAGCTGACCGCGGGCAGCCGACCCGCCTGGGCCGCACCGAAGTAGGAGCGGAGGGGCTCGATGTTGTGGAGCTGGTGGTCCTTCTGCACGTCGCCGAAGAGCGGCAAGGGGTTCCAGATCCCTGGCGTGCGGTAGCTCTGCAGGACCGAGGGGCAGGTCACGGCGGCGTTGTTGGCGCAGTCGGGCTGGGTGCCGGTCTGGACGTAGTACGCCCAGCTGACGTGGTGGGCGTACAGCAGCCAGGTGACGTCGGTCCACGCCAGGTCGATCGACGTCTTGCCGGTGGCCAGCTCCTGGTTCACGGCCCGTCCGAACTGCCCCACCCCGTAGGGGCCGACGATGTCGTTGACACAGCTGCTCGGGGAACGTGTCCTGCACCTGGCCGACCAGGCCGACACCGTGTACAGGTGGTCGGGCAGGGACCAGGATTCGACCGGCTCGAACATGTGGTCGTCGAGGACGAAGTCCTGGGCGTACGTCCAGTAGTCGGGGATCTCTGCCGCGGTGTGGTAGCCCATCACGTCGGGCGTGGCCCCCAGACTGCACGCGGGGTCATTGCGGTTCCTGCAGCGACGGCGGCCCGTCGTGCGCTCCTTGACGAACCCGTCCATCTTGCCGCCGTTCACGTCCGCTATGGCATTGGCCACGCCGTGCGGGCCGCCGCCGTTCACATCGGCGGTGTCGTGGTAGGGCCGGGTGCAGCCCCCGGCCGGGTTGGGCACGCACGCCGCCGGCACCCCGTTGCTCATCGGGAGGCCATCCGCTCCCGGGAAGGTTCCGAAATAGGAGTCGAACGACCGGTTCTCCTGCATGACGACGATGACGTGCTTGATCTTGTGGATCCCCGACGGCACCAGGTACGTGCCCGTCGGGCCGCCGCTCACCCGCACCACTGCGCCCGAGGACGCCCCCGAGGCAGCCCCCGAGGAGGCGGGCGGGACCAGCAGGCTGGTCATGAGAACGCCGACGCCTGCGAGGCCGAGCGCAAACTGGCGACGGACTCGGTGCCCGAGGATGCCCGAAGTTCGCTCGGCGACGTTCCGGCGTTGCAGGTGGCAGATGATACCGGAGGGCGGTCTCTGCTGTTGGGCCGCCGTGCGTGCCGCTCACGGCCCCAGGCGATGATCACCGCGGCGATGAGCGGGGCGGCGCAGACGAGGGCTATCGGTGTCCACTGCCAGGGGGGCAAGGTGAGCCGTCCCTGCGATGGTGAGGTGCTGGTCGACCGGGCCGGCCAGGTTGGCGGAATGGCCGGAAGCGACGACGCTGGTGTCACCGGGCCGGGCCCGCAGTTGGATGGGGAGGATACCGGTGTTGAACAGCCACGCATGGGTCCGGTTTGCACTGCGGGTGAGCGTTACGAGCTGCCAACGCACGAAGGGATGCAGGCGTAGCGAGATGAGCAACAGGGCGGCGCAGACCGCGTCGAGGTAGGCCCAGCGCCGCCACCGCGGAATGAGGAGCCCGATGATCACCGCCGCAGCCACGGCACCGGCAACGACCGGACCTGCCCGCAGAAGCCAGCCGAGGTCGGGAACGACCGTGGCGGCACGACCGATGACGTCCTCGGCCGGGACGGTCCAGGGGTCGGCCCGGGGATCGTTGTCGCCCTTGGTGCGGTAGGTGGGACCAGGCCCAACCGCGACAATGCGGTGGATGTAGGTGTGGCTGTCGCCGGGCGGGTGGAAGACGATCATCTGCCCGGCGTGCGCGGGCGAGACGAGCGGTCTGATGACGACGAGCGCGCCGACGGGAACAGTAGGGCTCATCGAGGGTGTCGAGACGATGGTCAGACGCCAACCGGAGGCAGCGAGCCATCCAACTGCGACGAGGAGGGCGCCGAGCCCCAATGCTGTTGCGCCGGAGAGAAAGGTCCGACCCAGCGACCGACCGGACCGGCGCCGACTGGCGCGGGCGTGGGCCCCGGTCCTGCTCACAGCTGGGTCTCACTGTCGGGGCCGTGAGCCCGTGCCTGCCAGCTGCCGGCGACGGCGGTAACGGCCACATCCGCGATGACGTCGGCCCCGACGAGCGAGGCCGGCACGGAGGCGCCGTCGGCGACGGCCAGGCCGAGCGACGCCGTGGCGCCCGCAGGGAGGTCGGCGGGGGTGCTCGCCGGGGCCGCTTGCAGATCGGTGAGCGCCATGCCGGCGGTGGCGGAGGGGCAGGCCGTCCCGGCGGTCTCGACGGGGGCGATGCACGTCGTGGTCCCCGCCACCGTCGCGGAGATCGTGACGGTCGCCGATTGGCACAGGTTGGTCTGGTCGGCGGCAGTGAGCGGCCACTCTGCGAGCGGGTGGTACGAGCCCACGTCCGCCCCCTGCCCCGGGGTGTGTTCACGCTTCGCGCTGCCATCGAGCGGGGGCGCCTCAGGGGACAGAAGGGACCAGACGGCCGATGGCGGAGCACCCGGGCCTGGGTCGACGAGTACGTCGCCAGCAAGTACCAGCGTCGGCCCTGATCCAGCCGTGGCACGAGAGCGCGGGGGCCGGAACCCTGGTTGGATCGAGGAAAGTCGGGTAGGGAGCTGGCGAGGTGGCAGTGATCCGGCTGGGCCGGGGGACGATGGGCTCACGGTGACCCCGCAAGCCGCCGGTCTCCACAGCCGGGCTGCTCCTTTTCCAGCTCCCCCCCATCGAACCGTGCATGCGGTTCTCTCGCACACGGCTCACCGACGTCATTCACCGAGCGGCATGCGCCGCTCCCCACCGGACGGTTCCCGTCAGACGATAGACCCCGATGGCACGGAGCCACTCCTTGCGATACCAGGTGGACCAGCCCCAACCCCGGCGTCCATGGCGCACCATCTCCAAGCGGGCCAGCCGCAGGTGGACGTAGGAGTCCATCTGGCTGAACTTGGCGCCGGAGTTCCCGTGGCGGAAGTACGCACCCCAGCCCCGCAAGAAGCGGTTGAGGGCGCCCACCGTGGACTCCAGCTCAAGGCACGCCATGTGCCGGCTGGTGAGGAACCTGATCCGAGCCCGGGCTCGCTTCATCGCCCTGGCCACGGTCCGAGACCGTGATCCCACCGACGTTGTCCGACATGCTCGCTGCCACGACGACCACTGCCATGAGGAGTCCGAGGGTGTCGACGATGCCGAAGGTCTTGCGGCCGTTGATCTTCTTTCCGGCGTCATATCCCTTGGTTTTCTTGCTTACCGTGGACGACGCGCGTACCGAGCGGGCATCGACGACGCCCGCTGAGGGTTCACCTTCACGACCCTCCTTTGTGCGCACCGCCACGGCCAGCCGCTCGGCGATGCGTTCCCAGGTGCCGTTTCTCGACCACTCGAGGTGGTAGCGGTGGACCGTGTTCCAGTTCGGATAGCTCGAGGGCAATGCACGCCACTGACAGCCCGTCGCCGTCACGTAGAAGATGGCGTCGACCACGCGGCGGCGATCGACCTTGACCGGGCGACCTATGGATCCTGGTGTCCAATACGGTGCGACCAGAGCCAGACAGACGACCGGGAATAACCTCGAGTTGCCGTGATGAGCTCACCTGCCGGTTCGTACCACGGTAACGTGGTACACTTTGGACGTGAGGAGACCGGACCCGATCGAACTCATCAGCCAACTCCTCGAGAGCCCCGTTCACGACACGGCGAATACGTCCATGAGGATCCCAATGGCGCTCAGGGACGCAGCTGCGCTCGCGGTCAAAGAGCTCGGGGTGGCGCCCTCGTCCACCGCGCTGACCGCGAGGGCGCTGCGAACAACGCTCGAGGCAATCGTGATGCAGGCCATTCTCGACGGTCACTACCAACGCCACCCCGAGGCCCGACCGGACCTCGGGGATCTCGCCGTCGCGGCAGCTGAGATCGACGGGAATCCGCTAGCGAGCGAACCGGAGCTTCTCCGAAGGGCCGCCGTCGAGATCGTCGAGAGACATCCTGATGCGTCCGCTGAAGAGGTCCTGCTGTGGGCCGAAGCGAGGAGGGCCTCTGCGGCATGAGCCAGCTCGTCCTGCTCGACAATGAGGCCGTCCAAGCGCTCTCCGATCCGATGCATCCCAAGCACCGCAGGGTCTTGAGTCACGCCCAGGTTGTCGCGAACCGCAAGCAACGTGCCACCGAAATAGGGCTGGCTGTACCGACCGCTGTCCGGGTCGAGGCAGGGTGGGACCGCACCGCACCGTCATGGTCGTTCACAAACGGACTGCGAATTACGGACGTGTCCCTCGACCCGGCAGCCGCCAACGTTGCGGCGGTGATCCGAAACGACACCGGGGTCTCGGTTCCCGACGCGCACCTCGGTGCCGTCATCCAATCGGCACCAGCCGATCGCATCACCGTCCTGACGAGTGACCCCGAAGACATGCGGCGAGTGGCTGGTGACGCTGCCGTCACCATCGTCAAGATCTGACATCGACGATTCCCTGAAGGTCGCGTCCCAGGTTTCGGGCACCCGGATCGCCGACCGCGGGCAGGGTTGTCAGCTCCTCCAAGCTCGCATCGATGTTCTGTACGGGGACCGCCAAACAGCCTCAAGAGGGCCCAATGACGCCGTTCGGTCCAACACCGCGCACATAGTCCACGGCGAAAAGCGAACCAAGCCCCGAGCTCGAGCAACTGGCGGGAGAGAACCCAAGGGGTGAGACGGAAGAGGGAGTAACGACAAGAGGGGAAGGCCAGCCCGAGAAGCGGACCTGAAACTGCAATTCGCCCGGTGCTGGTCCGCACCAGATCCAATCGAGTCCGACAATCGCTTGTGGCAATGCTCCGGATGGCGAGAGCACGACGGGACTCGTTGGAGGTGGCCAGTCCGGGGCGCGATGGTAGGTCGATTCTGTAAGGGCAAGGGGTGTCCCATTCCCGGCGAGGACGGTGACCGTTGGCTGCCCTGCCAGCGAACATGAGTGGCTCGTCTCGTTCGAGAGTCTGATAGCTCCGAGCTCCGTGCCGGTCGCGTTGAAGGCAACCGTCCCCGTCAACTGGTTCTCGGCGCAGGCGGCTGCTGTGACGGGACGAGTCGTGTTCGACGGCTTCGGCGAAGTGGTGGTCGACGATGAGGTGGATGCCGACGAGCAGGCAGCACAGAAGATGACGATTCCCAGAGAAAGCACCAGGCGAACGGAATGCGAAATCCTTGCTGTCATGCGACGCAAGCCTCCCACATCGATGGATCCGGATCGTCGAATCCCGCGCCCGAACGTCCGCTCCGACGTGACCGGTGACGCGGGTATCAGCCGCGCCCCGACGTACCGTTCTGCGCCGCCGCGACGACGACGGTCGTTTTATGGCCCGGCGTTCCGTGCTCAGCGGGGCGCGCGGTAACGCTGACTCGGTGATCGGTCTGACCGGCTGCTCGGAGCAGGCCCAGATGCATCCGTCGCTCGATTCGACGACCTGGGCTACCCACCGTTCGACCGGTAAGCTAGCCGCCTGTGCCCCACGGACTCGCATGTTCGGTCGTGCGACTCAGCGGACCGCAAGCCGACCGGCCGTGACGCGGACGGGCCACAGGTTGCGGGCATTCGACCGTTCCCTTTGATCAGCTGGCGTGGCGGCGGATGTACTCGTCGAGTGCGTCCCGGCTGACGTCGGCCAGCCGGCGGCCCTGGGCTGAAGCGATCTCTTCGAGGGCGGCCCTTGCGGCGCGGGTGACGCGCACGGTCATGACCGGAGTGCGCTCCCGATCGCCGCTTACCGATGGCCGGCCGGGATGCCGGCCATGGACTCGCTCGACGATCTCGGCCGCCTTGGCTTCAGTCAGGCGACTGCCGTCGGGCAGCCGGATGTCCTCGGCCTCGAGGTCGACGTCGGGCCCGATGGGAGTGGGCTTGCGCTGGGTCATGAGTTCCTCCGGTATTGAGTGGGCATCACGTGAATGACGAGCTGACAGGCAGGGCGCTCGATGGCGATGATCTCCAGCTCCCTGCCTCGTTCGTCGTCGCCGACCCACCTCGTGATGACGGCCCCCGTGACGTGGTCGACGTCGACGTCGGGTGTGACGGTATCGATGACGTGCCAAGCGCTGGCGCGCCCTATCCGGTGCTTGCGGCTCCCCCGGGTGAACCGGATTGGCTTCGATTCCACACCGCTATTATGTCATACACAACAGGAGTAATGCAATACACTATCTGGGTCTGATTGCAGATCGTCGACTTGCCCGAGCGGTCTCGGAGTGGTGGCCCAGGTCAAGATCGGCGCACCCGACTTGCCGTTCGGCGCTGCAAGTACGAAGGAGACGGCAGTCGTTCCGGTCCGACGTCCCGAGTGTGACGCACACCCCACAGCGTCAAATGACTACGATGTAGTCATGTCGCATCCAGTGTCCGTTCGCTTCCATGACCCCCGGGTGGTCGAGCAGCTCAGGTCCGAGGCCGCTAGCCGGAGCGCCTCGATCTCAGCATTGGCCGAGGAATTGATCGACGAGGGCCTACGCGTTCGCCGTCATCCGCAGGTGAGCTTCCGTGACGGTCCAGCCGGCCGTCGTGCCTACATCAGCGGGGGTCCCGATGTCTGGGAGGTCATCGAAGGCGTGGTCGGCGGGGACGTCCCCCCCGGCAAACGGGTCTCGCGAGCGGTCGAGGTATTCGGGCTGCGCCGCGAGCAGGTCGAGGCCGCGCTTGCTTATTACGCCGAGTTCACCGAGGAGATCGACGCCCAAGTCGACGCCAATCGCCGGGCGGCCGAAGAAGCCGAAGCTCTGTGGCGCCGCCAGCAGGACCTGCTGGCAGGGTGAAGCTGCTGCTCGACACCCACCACTCCCGCCTGGCCGCTGAGCGGCTCAGGAATGACGGTCACGACGTGGTTGCCGCAGCGGATGATCCCGTGCTCGCATCCCTACCCGACGAGGAACTGCTGCGGGCAGCAAGCCGAACCGGTAGAGTTGTGGTCACCGAGAACGCACGTGACTTCGACCGGATTGTACGGAGTTGGGCAGTCACCGGTGAACACCACGCTGGTGTCGTTTTCACCTCGCCACGCCGTTACCACCGCGGAAGCAACGCCTATCCCGCGAACCTGGTCGCCGCGATCGGATTGCTCATGGGAGACCCTCCCGACGTTGACGGCGATTGGGTCCACTGGCTCCAGTAGCCAAGCCTCGGTTGGCAAGGGCTGGGCGCTCGGCCTGTGGCCGACCATGAGCACACCCGACGTACCGTTCTGCGGCGCCGCCGCTGCGCCGCCGCCGCGACGGCAACCTCAGGAGGCAAACGGTCGCCAAGCCAGTTCGCGAACCGAGTTCCGACGCGACAGCGCGGGGAACTCCTCGATGAACCCGTCTCGTCCGCCTCCTGGTGCCTCGGGGAGCGTGCAGGGAGCACGCGGGGAGCGTGCAGGGAGCACGCGGGGAGCACGCGGGGAGCAAACCAGGGGGGTTCTGGGGGTTTGCGGTGGTCACCACCGGTCACGGGTGGTCACTCCAGAAATAGCCTCTGACCAGGCACGATAGCAGATCAGAGGCCGGAGGCGGCGGGCGGAATCGAACCGCCGTACGGGGCTTTGCAGGCCCCTGCCTAAACCACTCGGCCACGCCGCCGGCAGGGGCGTCAGCCTATCGGCTCACCGGGACCCCGCCCTTCGAGGCCCCGAGCCCCCGGTTCCCCCGGCCCGGCGTGCGGCCGACCCTCCCCCGACCGGCGTGCGGCAGTGCTTGAATCGTTGGATGCGGATCGGAATCGTCGCCCCCCCCTGGACCCCGGTCCCCCCTCCCCTGTACGGCGGCATCGAGCTGGTGGTGGACGAGCTCGCCCGGGGGTTCTCCGCCGCCGGCCACGAGGTGGTGCTCTACACCACCGGTGACTCCACGTGCCCGGTCGAGCGGCGTTGGGTGCTGCCCGAGGCCGAGGGGATGCGGATCGGCGCGGCGGTCCCCGAGCTCCGGCACGCCCTCGCCGCCCACGAATCGCTCACCGACTGCGACCTCATTCACGACCACACCCTGGCGGGACCGCTGCTCGCTGCGGAACGGGGGGGGCCGATCCCGGTGGTCACGACCATTCACGGGCCCCTCGACGAGGACCTGAGCGCGCTGTACCGGGCGTTGGGCGGACGGGTCCCGGTCATCGGCATCTCCCACGCACAGCGCAACGCAGCGCCGGACGTCCCGGTGGCCCAGGTCATCCACCACGGGATCGACGCGTCCCTCTTCGAGATGGGCGGCGGCGGCGGCGACGGCGACGGCGAGTACTGCCTCTTCCTCGGGAGGATGGGACCGGACAAGGGGGCACACCGGGCCATCGAGGTCGCGCGCAAGTCGGGAAGACGCCTTCTTCTGGCCGCCAAGATGCGCGAGGCCTTCGAGATCCGTTATTTCACGGAGATGGTCGAGCCCCTCCTGGGAGCCGACGCGGTCTACCTCGGCGAGGTTCCCCACCAGCACAAGCTCGAGCTGCTCGCCGGCGCCTCGGCCCTCCTCTTCCCGATCCGCTGGAACGAGCCCTTCGGCCTGGTGATGCTCGAGGCGATGGCATGCGGCACGCCGGTGCTCGCCTTCCGGGAGGGGGCCGCACCCGAGGTGGTCGAGCACGGCAGGACCGGCTTCCTCTGCAACGACGAGGAGGACATGGTCGCGGCGCTCGACCGCCTCCACGAGGTCCGCCGCGCCGATTGCCGGGCCGCTGTCGAAGGCTATTTCTCCACCGGGCGAATGGTCGCCGAGCACCTGGCGCTCTTCGATTCGCTCGTCGCCGGCTGAGACCCCGGGCCCCGACGCCGCCTCGGGCGCAACCTACTTGCGGCGGCCGAGCAGGAAGCGGAGGACGGCGTACACCAGCGCCACGACGACCACCAGCTTCACGAGGCCCCAGAGGAACCCGGCGACCGCGCTCAGGAGCCAGAAGGCGACCAGCACGCCGACGACGCCCACGACCACCAGGGCCAGCCCGTCGGCCGCCCGGAGCCCACCTCCGCCACTCTTCTCGATGTCGTTCGCCATCTCGGCCTCCTCGGCGGGCCGGCACCGGCGCCGCCAACCCGATGCTACGTTCCCCGAACATGGTTGACGTGTCGCTTCGTGACCGCCGCCAGGCACTCCTCGATCGCCACGACCTCCTCGGCTCGAGCTTCGGCGCCGCCTACGCCCACGAGGCCGACCAGTGGCTGTCGCACGTCGCCGACCGGGCCTCGGAGGGGAACCACCGCCACCTCGCCCTGTTGGCGGTCGGCGGGTACGGGCGGGGCGAGCTGTGCCCGTTCAGCGACCTCGACGTCGTGCTGGTCCACGACGGGCACCGTGACATCGCCCGGATCGCCGAAGCCATCTGGTACCCGGTCTGGGACCAGGGGGTCCACCTCGACCACTCGGTCCGGCGGCCCCGCGAGGTCCTCAATGCCGCCTCGGGCGACCTCCGGGTCGCCCTCGGCCTGCTCGACGCCCGCCTGGTGTGGGGCGACCCGAAGGTGAGCGAGCCGTTGATCGAGGACGCGGTCACCCGGTGGCGCACGGACGGTGGCCGGTGGCTCTCCTCCCTGTCCGAGCAGATGGCCGACCGCCACCGCCTGCAGGGCGACGTGGCCTTTCTGTTGGAGCCCGACCTCAAGGAAGGGCACGGTGGGCTCCGCGACGTCAACGTCCTGCGGGCCGTCGCCGTGTACGCCCCGCTGCTCGCCGACTACGTCGACCTCCCCGCTCTCGCGCCGGCGACCGACGTCCTGAACCGGGCGCGCGTCGAGCTGCACCGGTCGGCCGGTCGGGCCCTCGACCGGCTCCTGCTGCAGGAACAGGACCACGTGGCCGACGTCCTGTCCTATCCCGACGCCGACGCGTTGATGGCGGCGGTGGCCCAGGCCGGCCGGCGCATCGCCCGGGTCAGCGAGGAGGCCTGGCGGCGGCGGCGGTTCTGGGAACCCGAGTCGCCTCGCCGGTTGACCGGTCGTCTCCGGGCCCGGGGCGAGC
>Ga0307374_10001635_pt1 | contig 41108 bp, 38 predicted proteins | sample OX3MG_FD_202532 | JGI IMG/M metagenome (GOLD analysis project Ga0307374, IMG submission 202532) | Soil microbial communities from Risofladan, Vaasa, Finland - OX-3 | ecosystem: Environmental > Terrestrial > Soil > Coastal area > Acid sulfate soil | place: Finland: Risofladan, Vaasa | collected... | reverse complement strand
CCGGCGTCGAGAGGGCCCCCACCAGGGGTGCGCTGACCAATAGCACAGCCGCCGCGACGATCCAACGCAGGCGCCGAGCCAGCAGAGGAACGCGCCGAACCGACACGGTCTCCTCGTCCCGCAGGGATAGCGCCACCCGGGGGGTGTAGGAGGGCCAGGTCAGCTGGGCCAACTCAAGGCCCCCCGCCTGGCGGATAGATGAATCCGTCGAAGCCGGACCCGGCATCGGGAACCACGCGGTAGTCGACCCGATCGAAGCCGCCTCCACTCGCCCCGTACCAGCCCATCTCGGAGATCTCGAAGTTGTTGGGGAAACCGGCCCCGGGCACCGAGACTGCGGTCACGTAGCCGACATGCCCCAGCCCCGACGCTCCCCCGCTGTCAGGAGGCCAGACCACGATCGCCCCCACCTTCGGGGTTCTACCCTCCGCCTGCCCGGCGGCGGCTGCGTTCGACCACCACTGATAGGCGTCTCCACCCCAGTTGACGTTCCAGCCGTTGGCTCGCCATTGGCCCGCGGCCCAGTAGGTGCAGGTCCCGAAGGCGAACGCCCAGTCGCCGGTCGTGACGGCGGGGGTGGGGCGGATCAGCTCCGCCAGCAACTCGTTCGACTGAATTCCCAGCTGCCCCTGAACCGCCTGGGCGGACGATTCGTCGGCCAAGAGGGCTTGGTCCTCCTTGGCGATCGACTGCTGGTCATGCTGGATGGAACTGACCAGCTGGCCCACCTGAGAGGCGATCGCATCGGGCAGGGTGGAGTTGTCGAAAAACTGGGTCATGTTGGGCGAGGCCAGGGCATTCGCCACCTCGGCGGCGCCGTTGCCGTCGACGTAGGCCGTGCTGACCAGTCCGATCAGCGCCTGACGGTCGCCGGCAAGTTGGACCTGTAAAACCTGCTGGGTCGTTTGATCGGTGCTCAACTGCTGATTGAGGGTGTTGAGCTGGCTCTGGTTCGCCTCGATCTTGGTCAGCAGGAACTTCACCGAACTGGCATCAGCAACCAGGCCCCGAGCCTCCAGCTGATTTAGCAACGAGGTCAGGGCCTGCTGATTGACAGGGTCGGTTGAGTGCTGCGCCACGGCCCAAAGGCCGGGACCGAAGATCGAGGAAACCCATACCATTCCGGCCGCGCTGGCAGCAAGCCAGGCGCGCCCAGCAAAGCGGGCTCCGCGCATACGTCCTCCCACATAAGCGCGTGCGGTTCGAGTGTGGAAGGTAACCCATGGCCGGCGCCCCGGTCAACCTCGAACCGCGCCCCCGGCCGCATCCCCCGAACTGAGGACGAGTTCCAGGCGGAGGGGAGGCTCTCCCCGAACGCCGCACCGGGCCCAATTCAGAGCCGGGATGGACCCCATCCATGGACCAGCTCGACCAGGCGGCGAAGCTGGTCGGGGTCGGAGTCTGGCAGGACCCCATGCCCGAGGTTGAAGATGTGACCGGGGCGGTGGGCCGCCTGAGCTAGCACCGCGCGGGCGCTCGTCTCGAGCGCGGGCCAGGGAGCCAGCACCGCCGCCGGGTCCAGATTGCCTTGGATGAAACGACCCGGTCCCGCCAACTCCCAAGCCTGGCCCAGAGGCAGGCGCCAGTCCACGGAGACCCCATCCGGCCCGGTGGCGGCGACGGTCTCGAGCAGGTGTCCGGAACCGGTCGAGAAGTAGACGACCGGTAACATCGGCCGCAGTCGCTGGATCAGGGCCTGGAGGTGAGGGGCGACGTGGGCGGCGAAGGTGTCCCGGTCCAGGACCCCGGCCCAGCTATCGAAGAGCTGGACCACGTCCGCGCCAGCCGCGGACTGGGCGGCGAGGTACCGCGCCAAGACTTCGCTCAGCTTGGCCAGCAGCCGGTTCCAGAGCCCCGGGTCAGAGTGGATTAGAGCCCGGACGTGGGGGAAGTCCCGCGACCCGCGACCCTCTACCAGGTAGCAGGCGAGGGTGAAGGGAGCCGCCCCGAACCCGACCAGCGCCGCCGACCGCCCGAGACGCTCGCGGGCTCCCCGGATCGCGGCAAAGAGGTAGGGAGTTGCCTCTTCGGCGGTGCCCACTCGGAGCTCGTCGATCTGGCGCGCAGAGCGGATTGGATCCGCGATCAATGGGCCGACCGACTCGCGGATCTCGAAGTCCACCCCCATGCCCTGCAGGGGCAGCATGATGTCGGCAAAGACAACGGCGGCGTCCACCCCCAGGAGCTCCACCGGCATGCAAGTCACCTCGACGCTGAGATCGGGAGTGGTCGCCAGCTCGAGAAACCCATAGCGCTCGCGGAGCGCCCGATACTCGGGCAGCGAGCGCCCGGCCTGCCGCATGAACCAAACCGGGGTGGCATCGCTCGGCTGGAGTTGGGTAGCAGCCAGAAAGCGGGCCGCTCCCTCGGTCACAGCGGGCGGACGGGGCAGGCGACGAACATGACCTGGTGAGCATGCCAAACTCCCATCGCCGCGGGCGCGGGAGGGGCTACCTGCTGCTTCTCCACCCGGGACCATCGGCGGTATGCACCCTGGTCACCGTCGCCTCCGGCTGGAGCGCTTGGCACCAGGGGAGCCGGGACGTCCGGCCGGAGCTCCGCTGCCGACGACGGCTGGCGTTGGCGGGCGCCGCCATGGCGCTGGCCCAGGTCAGCACGGGGATGCTCAACGACGCCTTCGATGCCCCCTGGGACCGCCTCTACCAGCCCTACAAGCCGATCCCCACAGGGGTGGTGCCGCGGACTCACGCCTGGCTGCTGGGCCTCGCGTCCGGCGGGGGCGCGCTGCTCTGCGCCCGGGGCGCTGGGAGGCCGGCGCGGCGCCTGATGTTCTGGGGACTGGCGAGCGGCTGGAGCTACAGCCTCGGCCTGAGCCGGACTCCTCTCTCCTTTCTGCCATTTGCGGGCGGGCTGGTTACGGTCCCGCTCCTGGGACCGGCTGCCGTCGGGGTGCCCCTGCCGGGACGGGGTCAGCTCGCCGTGATCGCCGCCGGGGTCGGGCTCGGGCTCCACCTCGCCAATGGCGGCCCTGACATCGAGCGTGACCGGCTGGCGGGAAGGAGGAGTCTGCCGGTCCTTTTGGGGGAGTCAGGTTCCCGCGACGCCGGCCAGCTCCTGCTCGGGGCGGGGGCACTCGCGGTCGCTGCGGCGAGCCCACGGAGGGGGCGTGGTTGGGCCCTGGCCGGAGCCGCGGCCTGCTTGGGTCTGGTCAGTGCCGAGCGTCTCCTTTCCCCCCGGACCCGGGCCCAGGGACGACATCCCTTCGTTATCCCCGTGTTGGCCGGTGGCGCGCTCGGGATGGGCTGGCTGATGGCCCGATCCCGGGGCGGGGGGGGCGACCATGAGAAACCGGCCGGCTGACCGTGATGAGTGAGCGCGGTGAAGGCGTGCGCCCGGGCGAGGTCGCGATCCGTCCCATGGATGCCCATCGCCGCCGGGCGGCGCTTGGGGCCGGGACCGGTATCGGTGCCGTGTTGGTGCCGGTCGGGATCGTGATCGGGGTCCTCACCCACACCTGGGGGGTGCTGCTGATCGGTGCCTTCGCCGCAGTCATGGCGGCGGTTGCGTCATACATCGGCCAGGCACACAATCAGGTGTTTGTGGGAGCGCGCGGAATCCGTCGCGTCTCGCGGGATTGCGCGCTCACCGCAAGTTGGCCCTCGCTGCAAGGTGTCGAAGTGAAAATACCGGGAAACCGGATTGTGGTCTTCGCGCTCACCAGCACCGGAGTCGATGTCGAGCCGCTCCACAAGCGGCATTCCAACGCGGTCGAGGCGCTCCTCCGCCATCCCCCCCAAGGGCTCGAGTTTCGCCTCGACCGTTCGGCGGCCGACAGCCTCATCCGGGAGATCGGCGAGCGACGGCCCGACCTGGTGGGGATAGCGGAGTGGTCCCGCAGCAGCCGTCCACCGGCCCCGGCCGGCTCCTAGCGGTCGCACCGAAACGCTGTCTCGCGACTGCCAAAGTGCGGTGCGATGGCGGACTCCGCGCCGGCCCGGGCTGCTTCCCCGGGGACCAGGCGCTGCCGACTCTCAGCGCGTTCAAAGCGCAGGTTTTACGCGCGCATTTCGCGCCGGACCGCCAAACCGAAGCGGATCCTGCTCAGTGATCGCCGCCGCGCCTTCCCAGCCGCAAAACACCCCCGGGCCCCGCCCGAAGTTGGTCTCGGGCCAGCGAAGCGTGGCAGCGCCGAGCGACGCCGCGGGGGACGTCCGAGGTTGATTGAGCGAATAAGGTCCGGTTCGCTAGGGTTGGCCGGGATCCGCTTCCGGGGTGCGCAGTCGCTGCCGAGCGGCGGACCGCTCCTCCACGCGGCGTTCCTCGAGACTGTCCAGAAGGCGCTCGGCGGCGTCGGTCACCTCCCTCGCCTGAGCAGTGACGAGCGGGTCGCCGAGCGCGGCCGAGGCCCGTTCCTGCAGGCGATTGGCGCGACGGAGCAGTGCGCGGGCGTCGGCGCTGATGCCGTCGACCGCGCGCAGGCGGTCGATTCCTGCGGACCCCAGGTCAGGCATCGGGATCCTCCCCCTAGTAAGCCATCGGCCCAGGATAGGCGGCGTTTCGAATCACCCGCTCGGACCAGGGCCGTAGATGAATCCGGCCAATCTCTCGAACCCGCTGCCGGTCGTCCCGGCGGCCACGCCGCGCAGATCCACGTAGGGGGCGCGCGGGCCTAAGAAGACCCAGTTCGCCTCGGCAACCGTGTAGTTGCCCGAGGCATCGACGCCCACCACCAGGGCGACGTGCCCGGCGCCCGAGTCGGTGTAGACCGCAATCGCGCCGACCTGGGGGTCGGGGCCGACCGCGAAGCCTGCGGCCGCCGCTAGGCCCAACCATTGCCCCGCGTTACCGCCCAGTTCGCCAGATGACGTATGCCAAACAACACGGCGCCGGGTGGCAACGTACCAGGTGCACTGCCCGGTCGCGAATCCCTGGTAGTCGGAGGGGAATGGGGTCGGGGATCCGGTGCAGGCGCTCGGATCCACGGCCAGCGCGCCGGGCTCCGGCCCGCAGGGGACAGCCCACACCGGAAACCCGGTTGATCCGGCGGCGATGTCGGTGCCCACGGGGAGAACGAAGCCGCCCGGCTCTGGCAGCAGGCTGGTGCTGGAACCCCAACCGGATGCCACTGCCGCCGCCGAGATCAGCCCGACCAGACTAAGCACCAAGACCATCGGGATGGCGCACCCAGCCAGGCCGATCGCGGTGACCCGGGGCCACCAGTGGTTCAAGGCCGCGACCGACTCAACCGCTCGGCCGCGCGTCGGTGCAGAGCAGTCGGTGGAGTTCAGGGGGAGCCGCACCCTGGAACGCGGCACGCTCGCGGCCAACGATCACGATTCCCTGGCCGGGAACCGCATCGCGGAGCAGGTCGCATTCGGCCGGCGAGAGTCCGAAGGCGTCGCGCACGGCCGGAATTGCCACCTCCTCCTGCCGGAGCAGGAGCTTGGTGTGGCAGTTCCGGATGATCACATTGCCGACCGGTGAGCCGAGGAAATCCTCGACCACCTGCGAGATCACCATCAGCCCGGTGCCCAGCTTGCGAACCCGCCGGCTCAGCGACTCGAGCGCAGCTGCGCTCCCCGGCTTGGCCAGGAGGACCTCCGCCTCGTCCACCACCACCAGACGGGGCTGGTTCGGATCACGCGCGGTCTCGGATTCCAGCTGGACCAGAATCATCTGCATGGCGGGCGCCAGTAACCGCTCCCGATCCCATTGCCAGCCGGCCAGCGAGAAGACGGTCGCCACCCCCTCCAGGGCTGGCTCCGGGCGGCCGTCGAACACCCCGCCCAGGAGCCCGCCGGTGAAGCGCGCCAACCGCCCGGCCAGGGCCATGCGCCCGGCTCGCTCCAGGGACTGGACCAGCTCCGCGAGACCGGCGTGAGTCTGGCTCGAAAAAAGTTCGACCAGGCTTATCTCCAGGGATTGGCCATCCTCCTCGGACAGGTCCCACTTCCCCGAGCGACCGGCGGCCAGCTGTTCCAGGACGACCAGGGCCCGGGCCGCGCGGACGGCGATCGCGTCCTCGCCCGGTCCCAGCGCTTGGTCGGGGCCGAGCGCGCTCAGCCCCGAGCTGCTGCCCGGGGCAATCTCCCGACAGGCTCCCTCCAGGAGTTGGACCAGGCGGCGGTACTCACCGGCCGGGTCGATGACGCGCAGCCGGCATCCCGCCACTGCCAGGCGGGCGGCCAGGAGCTTGGCCGTGTAGGACTTGCCGCCCCCTGAGGTTCCTAGGACGACGACGTTGAAGTTGGGATTGGAGCGGTCGAAGGGGTCGACCAGGACCAGTTCTCGGGAGATCGCGCTAGGCCCCAGCAGTACCCCTTGCTCCGCCGAGAGGTTGCTGCGGAGAAATTGGAAACCGGTGGCCAGGGCGCTGGCCGTCATCTCTCGCCCCCAGCCGAAGGGACTTACTCCACACGGAGTCGTGGCCCGCCAGCCATCGACGTGGCGGTGGGTGAGGGGAACCACGCCGCAGCCGAGTTCGGCGGCGGTGGTGAGAAGCTCCTGCCAGCCCTCCTCCAGCTCGGTCAGGCCGGGTGCGACCAGGGTGATCAGGAGCTCCAACTGGAAGAGGCGTTCCTGCTCGACCAGAACCTGATCTTCTAGCGAGAGCGCGTCACCGAGAGCGGCCTCGGTACCTCGGTCTGGCCGTCGGCCCCGAAGGTGATCGACCACCAGGCTGGTCTCGAAGCCCCGAATCTTGCGCCGCAGCCGGTTGAGACTCACCAGTTTGGGGAGAGGTTGTATGTGCTGGGCGATCCGGATCTCACACTCCAGGCCCCGCAGCAGGGGGGCCAACCACCCGATCGCAACCCGACGTGGGTAAGCGCCGATGAAGAGGGTTCGGCTCCAGCGCGCGCCCATCCGGACGGCTCTGGGCTGCACTTCGGCATCCTCCGGTGCCAGCCAGCTGGCGAAGCTGGTCGGGTGCCGGTTGCTCCTCCCGCCGCCCTGCTCTTGGAGCAACCCGAGCCACTCTCCGTCCGAGATCCGCCGGGCCCTGACCCCAAGTTGGCCCAAGCCGGCCGCGATCACCTCGCAGCGCTGATCGAGGCCGATTTGGGCGCCTCCGCGGGGCACCACTGAACCCCCGATCCGGGATCGCCTGAGAGTGCTCGCCAACCCCGGCAGAGAGGGACCCTCCGGCCCACCCCAGACGACGATCAGGTGCCTCTGGCGCTGCACCAGGCGCCCTCGGACCAGCTGCTGCTGGAACTCGTGGTCCGCTTGCGCCAATCTGCGCAGCGCCCCTTGGTCCCAGGCTGGAGGCGCCCAGCCAGCACTTCCGGGGTCGGGCCGGGACGTTGAGTAGATCGAGATCGGTCCGGACAGCGACGCCAACAGCAGTCGATAGCGGCGCCACACCTGCTCTTGTTCCTCCTCCCCTCGGAGGGCGAGATTTATCGGCGAAATGTCCAGAGCCGCGCGCTGACCCCCGGCTGCCAGGTGGGCGACCTCACTCTCCAGATAGCCGACGTCAACCAGTTGCAGGGTTGAGCCGCGCTCGGTCAGCCTCGGCAAAGGGGTCACGGCGACTCCCAGGGGAGAGACGCCGTGGTGCCCCGACCTGCGTCGCGGAGGGGCCTGTCCACGGGGACGTAGCCCGCAGCGGGAGGGAGCGAGGCGAGGGCGTCTGGATGGCTCAGGCGGTGGGGCTGGAGCTTGAACCAGACCCAGTCACCGACCCAGGCGTCCAACCGACGACCCTCACTGCGGCCGAAGGCGAAGCAGACGGCAGTCCCCAGCCAGGGCGCGGACGGACCGAAGGCGCCTGCCGGCGAAAGGTGCAACCGAAGGAGCAGGTAGGGCATCGCGGCCCCCGCCGCGAGCCACCCTAGCTGGTGGGCGGTGAAGCCGCCCCAGCGCACGGGGACCGACGAGATCGGCTGAGGGACTTCGGCCGAGGTCACGTCCTCACCTTTTGGGCGGGATCGGCGGCCAGGGGCGCAGCCGCCCGCGCCGGAGCGCATTGAGGTAGGCGGCGTCCAGCTCATGAACCCGGCTGCCCCGGGCGGCGACGTACCTCCGGCCCAGTTCCGAGGCCAGCACCGGCTCATGCCGGGCGCGCTCTCCCAGTTCCGCCAGCTCGCCGGGATCGAGTCCCAGAACTCGGTGCAGCTCCTGGGCGGAGAGTTTGCCGGCTATCAGCGATCGACCGATGAACTGCTCGCGTGTCTCGCGCCCGGGAACCTCGGGCCAGCTGGCCGATGCCGATGGCTCGGACCGCTCCAGACCCTCGGCCACGAGATGGTCACGCGCACCGGGCCGTCCCAGCAAGTTCCGTCCGGCGGGAACCACTTGTGACCCGAAGCGGGCCACCCGGGGTTGGACCTGTCCCCGAGCCACGGCGGCCCCGCCAATTACGGCGCCGCCTGAAGCTGCCGCCACGGTGCGCAGGCCGCGACTGGTAGCCAGCTCGCCCCGGCTGATCCGCTTGGGGACCTCGAGCATCAGCCAGACCGTCACAATCGCCAGCAGGCACTTGGCGAACTGGTTTCCGGGAACGCCGCTGCCCACCTGGCTCAGGAGCCCGGAAGATCCTGCTCCACAGTGGGGGGCGGCTGAGGGCGAAATCAGAGGACAGCCCCCGAGGCCGCTTGCCGAGGGAGCGGGCGAAAGCCCGGAGACGGTGCCGACGATCGCCACGAAGACCAGGAAGACGAGGGTCTGGAGCACCACGACAGACGAGAGTTCGGCCACCGTCCGCCAGTAGCGACCGAAGGCCGGCCGACCGCCGGGCAGGGCGAGCAGCAGGAAGGACAGGCTGGCGCAGCCGGCCAGCAGTGCCAGGGCCAGGTACCGGGCCAGGTAGGTAAGGGCCAGCCAGAGAGCCAAGCCGGTCAGAACCGTGAAAGCGAGCATTCCCTGGAGCCCATCCGGCACGTCGTAGCCATTCCGCCCGTGCGGACCGACCCCTCTCCATACGTCGGTGAAGCTGGGCACGGTTCCCCAATAGATGTCGGCGTAGCGGCAGTCGGACGGACTCTGGCCGTTGCCGGCCCGCGGCTCCCCCGGGAGGGGAAGCAGGTTGAGTTGCGGAGCCCCGATACCTGAGCCCCCGCTCCCCTCCAGACACGCCTGGCCGGCGTTGTCGTTGACTTGGTTGTCGGTGTTGCTGCAGAGGGGCTGGGCGGGGGCCGAGTCCCCCCGGTCGCAGTTCGCGTCGTGCAGCGGGGGGCCGAAGAAGTTCTCGCTCCGATCGAGCACCTCCTTGGTGAAGTCCGGCGACTCCGATCCGAGGCAGTGCGACTGGGTGAAGTGGGGGTCCAGCCAAGGCTGGACGAGGACCTGCTGAGCCGGGGAGGGGCCGGGCTCAGACAGGTGGATCCCGGGATGGATGATCGGGCTGTCCTCGGGGCAGTAGGCGGTCATCGCCAGAACCGTCATCAGGTCGACCGGCTGGCTACCGACCGCTGGACCGCGCTGGAGTGCGGACTGCAGTAGGGCTTGCGAAGCCCACGTGCCGGCATCGATCACGCGGCCGGCCAGGTGGAGGGGAAGGCCCGCTCCCAGGACCCCAGCCGCGATCAGGCAGGACACCAGCCCGGCCCGCAGATTGAGCTGCTGGCCAATCATGAACAGGCAGGCCTGGATCGCGAAGGCCAGCACCAGCACGCTCAGGGATAGCGGTACCAGAATCCCGTTAAGGCGCTCCACCCAGGGGATGCACCCGGCCCGCCCACACTGGTGCGCCGGCTCCCCCCATTCTCCGCCGTAGTTGTCGACGGCCGGATTGCTTCCGACGAGGGTGGTGACCAACTGCCAGGGCCCGGAGGTGATGGCGCCGGTGCGGGCGCTGATATGGGCGGGATCTGGACTGCCGTCCAGGCTGCCCATGATCGCGACCGGCCCGCTGATGAAGGCGTCGACGATGTAGCAGAGGGGATCAGTGATCCCGCCGCACTGCTGGCTCGAGCTGCTCGGGGTCCCGGCCGCCCCCGCTGAGCTGGAAGGGGGGCTGGGAGTAGCGTCCAGGGCAAGTGATCTGGCGGCGGCCACCTTCGGCGCCGCCGCCAGAGCCAGGGCGGCCGCCGCCAGGATCACGATCCCCCGGACGAGCGCGGCCAGAGAGCCAACCGGAAAGGCAGGTGGCAGATCTCAGCGGACGGAGCCGGAGCAGCTGCTGGTGGAGCATGAGGTGTTGCTCCCCGACAGCCCCTCTACGAAGCTCAGCACCGCCCCCTCATTGACCAGCAGTAGAACGCCGAGTAGGACCGTGACCAGGCCCTGGACCGCCGCGGCGCGACGTTGGGCGTTGTCCAGGGCGGTCATGTAGCGGATGGCCGCGAAGCTGAGGCAGAGCACGGCGACAGCTCCGAGGGCCAGCCCGGTAACCGTGTGGATTACGTTGTCCAGGCCGGTGCTGAAGGTCGCCAGCAACACCATGCTTCCCCCCGCCTCGCTCGTGAGCTCCTGGGTGGCTCTCAGGGGTCTATGTCCGCTGGGCTCCAGCGAAGGGGGTCGAGTCCGCTGGGCCTAGTGTGGTCAGGATCGATCCAATCGCGGAGGGGACGGCCAGGTGCCGGTACCGGGAGGCGGGCCGGGGCCCCCGAGCTGACCCTCCTGCTCAGGATTCGATCCCCGAACCAGCGGTGCTGGTCGATCACCGCGGGCTGGTCGCCGCCGTGGAGGACGAGTGCCTGGTGGGGTTTGATCCGGCGCACGTCGTCGGGATGGAGCAGGGGTTGGGAGGACACCGCCTCACGGCTCCAGGCGTCGGTGCGCCGGTGCAGGGTGGAGGTTCCCGCCAACTTGCTGACCCGCTCGAGCAGGTCGATCTCGGAGATTCCCGGAAGTAGGAGCTTGGTCCTGCAGTTGGACCAGAGCGCTCCGGCCGTGTCGACCCCATAGGTGGCCGAGATCGAACCCAGGTCCTGGGCCATGAGTACCAGACGTACCCCCTGGGAGCGACCGAGCTGGACCAGGGCCGGCAGCTCGGGGAGGTTGGTGAGCTGGGCGAACTCATCGAGCACGAAGAGCGCGGGAATCGCCGGCGGGCGTGAAAAGAGGCTTCGCCAACAGCAGGAGATCAGAGCCGAGATCAGCCCGCGCAGGACCGGGGCATCGTGAGGCGCGACCACGCAGTAAAGGGTTCGAAGCTCTCCGGTCGCGATCTCGGCGGGATCGAAGTCGCTGCTGGAGGTGGCGGCTGCCACCTGGTCCGTGCCGTATGCACCCAGCTGAGCCACCAGCGTGGCGACCACGCCCATCGAGGTTCGGTCGCCGCCACTCAGGGCGCCCTGCACCAGGCGCTGCGCCACCGGGTGCCGGATCGCCACGGCGAGTTCCTCGGCGGGAACCAGCTGCAACAGCTCGAGCACCGCAGCCGGCGCCTCAGCGTTGTGGGCCGCCTCGACCAGAAGCCCGTGCAGCAGCTGCCGGGCGAGGTCATGCCAGAAGGGTTCCCGCTCGGGGGGTCGTCCCATCAGGAAGGTGGCTACCCGCAGGGCGTCCTCCGAGCTCTGGATTGACTCGACCGGATTCCAGTGCTCCGTGGGCTCCATCAGGGGGGCGAACACGGCGGCGGCCCCCAGGGTCAGCCGGTGGGTCAAGGTGGCTCTGACCAACTCCCCCTTGGGATCTGTGACCACGACCGGTCCCGGCCACTCCAACAGAGCCGGGATGGCCAGAGCTGACGTCTTGCCCGACCCGGTCGGACCGAGCGCCAACAGGTGCTCCTCGCCAGGCAGCCAGAGGGGTCGTCGGCGGTGGTCCCCGAGCCTGACTCGAGGCTCGGTACTGCGAGCCCCAACCCCGCTTCGGCGCAGGGCGCGGAGGTCAGCGGCGCCGGCCCGGCGCGCTCGCCCCAGCAATCCCGAGCCGAGCATTGACCGGCCCCGGAGCCGGATGGCAGCACTCAGGCAGAGAAGGACCGCTGCCGCCGCCGCCGCCGCCAGCTCGCCGGGGCGGGTCACCCAGGGTGCCGGGAAGATGAGGTAGCCCGACCCCCTCGCCTGAACGGCGTGGGCGGCCAGATCGGCCGGTCTCCGTTGTCCGAGGTGCGTCGCCATCGTCAGAAGAGCCAGCGCCAGCAGCGCGGCCGGACCGGCGATGGATCCGAGCCCCGGGTCGCCCGTGCGGGCCATATCCCACTGCTGTCCCTTGGTGCCGCCCAACGGGGCCCGGGCTCGCGACAGCCTTGTCGCCTGCGGTTCCCCAAGCGTTACAGGTCATTGCCGGACCGGTGCAGGAAGGTCAGCCAAGTTCGGCGGAGGGCCACCTAGACTGGCCGAGATGTCAACGCCGGAAGCCTCCCAGGGGGCGTCTTCGAAGCAGCTTTCGGAGCGCGCGATCCTAGTGGCAGACCGGGACGAGGTCAGTCGCACCGCCACCGCCTCGATCCTGCGACGGTTGAGCTTCGAGGTGATCGAGGCGGATTCGTCTCGAGCGGCACTGGCGCAGGCCCGCCAAGGCCGCTACGCCTGCGCCATCCTCGACCTCAACCTGGTCGAGATGAGCGCGTTCGAGCTCTGTCGCCGGCTGCTGGCGAGAAGTCAGTGGAGTTGGACACCGATCATCTTCACCAGCGCCCGGCAACCCCGCCTTGATCTCCGAGTGAGCATGCAGGCCGGTGGATTCGCATACCTGCCCAAGCCATTCCGAGCGGACAACCTGATGGCCGTGGTCGGTGATGCACTGGCGAGCCAGGGACCGATGCGCCAGGTCAAGCCCAACCGAGAACTGGTGCTGGCCCGAGCCGAGGCTGCCGCGGGATCAGCCTGAGGGAAGGCCGGGTCGCTAGCTCGGGGTCGGACTGGGCGAGGGGCTGCCGGTCGGGCTCGGAGAAGGGCTCACCGACGGGGAGGGGTTGGGGGTCGCGCTCGGGGATGGGGTGACCGTCCCCCCGCCCAGGATGCTGGTGGTGGGGCTACTTCCCGAGAGGTAGTAGTCAGTCTCGCCGCCGATCACGTTGGTGGTCAGACCACTCGGCACCGGATACCAGCTGTTGGCCACTCCTGCCAGGGCCGCGACCATGAATTGGTGCCAAAGGGTGGCACAGCCGCTGATCCCGTTCAGGCCGCCCCCGTACATGGGGGCGTCGTTCGCGTTGCCGACCCAGTCCCCGACGGTGAGCGTCGGCGTCCAGCCAACGGCGGTGTTGTCTCGGAAGTTGGTCGAGGTGCCGGTCTTGATGGCGACCGTATGGCCGGCGACATGGAGAGGGGATCCGGCTCCGAAGGCGAGCAGGCGGTTGCTGTCGCGCGAGAGGATCGTGTTCATGATGTAGGCGACCTGGATTGAGAGCACCCGACGGCCGGCGGAGTCGGCTCGATATATCACCTTGCCCTGCGAATTAGTCACCTGAACCACCAGGGTGGTGGGATGGAGGACTCCCTGGGTCGCGAACGCAGCACCCGCCTGGGTCATCTCTGACAAGGGGACCGGATATGCCCCCAAGGTCAGACTGGGGCCGTACGAGGAGTCGGATTGGGTGAGGGTTGTGACCCCCAAATTCCGGGCGGTGGCGAGGATGTTCGGAATCCCCGTCTTGAGTTCGACTCGCACCGCGGGCACGTTGAGGGAGTTGCCAAGTGCGACCTGCGCTTGGACCACTCCGGCGTAGCGGCCCTCGTAATCGGCGACCGTGTACGGGCCGCCCCCGGGACCTCCGCTGGGCAGGGTCAGAGGCCCATCCAGGACCGGCGTGGTCATCGTGATGTCCCGCTGGCCAAGGGCCGTCGAGTAGTTGAAGAGCTTGAACTCGGACCCCGGCTGCCGGGGACGGGTGGCCATGTCGATCTGGCCCCCCGGGGCGTTGGGTCCCGCCCCGCCGACCCAGGCCAGGACGTCACCGGTCCGGGGGTCCTCGGCGATCAAGGCGCCGTCGGTCATGTGCATCGCGGCGCCCGCCGCCACGGTCTGAGTCACCAGCTGCTGAGCCAGCTGGTTGAGAGTCGGGTTGAGGCTGGTCTGGACTCGAAGGCCGAGGTTCGGGTAGCCCGCTCCAATGCGGCTCTGGAGCCAGGATTGAACTTCGTCGATGAAGTACGGGGCGAGGTTGAGAGAACTGCCCCCAACCGCCGTCAGCGGGGGCGGCTTGGCCACAATCTCTCGGGCCGCACGCGCGCTCAGCTCGCCCTGCTGCTGCATGGCGGCGACCACCAGCTGCTGGCGCTGGCGAGCGGCGCCCATGTTGAGGAAGGGATCGAGGTAGCTGGGCTCGGGCAGCAGTCCGGCCAGTAGCGATGCCTGATTGGCATTGAGCTGGGAGGCGTGGACTCCGAAATAGGTGAGTGCTGCCGCCTCGATCCCGGTCGCGCCCTGCCCGAAGTAGACGTCGTTCAGATACTGGTCCAAGATTGCGGAGCGGGAGAGCTTGGCAGTCAGTTCCTCGCCGTAGAGAATCTCCTTGACCTTGTAGGTGAGCGATTTGTTGTCCTGGAGGTAGAGGATCTTGCCCAACTGTTCGGGGATCGTGCTCGCCCCCTGGGCCGTGCTGTGGTGAACGACGTCGTAGAGGGCAGCCTTGGCGATCCGGGCCAGATCGAAGCTGGGCGAGGTCCAGAAGCTATGGTCCTCGATCGCAACCACCGCCTGGCGCATCACGGGGGCGATCGCCTGGAGCGGGACGGGAATACGACTGCTGCCGGGAGGATGAAGATCAGCGATCTCGACTCCCCCCTGGCCATAGACCAGGGTGTCGCCGCCCAGGTTGGCGGCCTGGGGCAGCGCCCCGTAGGCACGCGCCAGGGCGGTGAACGGGACCGCCAGAATCACCACTGCGCAGACTGCGGCGAGGGCCAAGGCGGCGCCGAACCGGCGCCAGCCGGGGCCGGTGGCCTGGCGCTGCCGCCGCGCGCCCGGGCCCGTCAACCGGGGGCGGCCGTATTCCCGCCGCGTCTTGATTTCAGCCATAGTCGACGTTTGGGCACGGCGCGGGGCTCAGGACTTACCGCTGAGGGTGGAAGCCCGGCCAGGTGGGGAGGCACCGTGCTCGCGCCGTGCCCACCCAATGAAACGCCGGAACCCGGGATTTGGTTTCCATTGCGCGTGAGCAGCCGCTCTCATAACTCCACCCGCTCGACCCTGGGCCGGAGGTACAGCTCCAGCGCTCGAGGCCCGCAGGACCAGGCTCCGTGACCGGACCGGAAGGCGACGCCGAGCCGGGTGCGCCGCCCCGAGTAGGGATGCCGGTCCTCCGCCAGGAGCCCCGCCGAGGTCACTTTCGCTTTTTGCTTCTGGTGGGCGGCGGGCTGGCTCTGCTCATATTCCTCCGGGTTCTGAGCACGCATCCGCTGCCGCCACCGTCGCATCAAAGCTCCCAGGCGGCGGTGGCCGGCTACCTCGCCGGTATCGAGCGCCACAACCTGAGACAGGTGGAGAGCTACCTGGCCCCTTCGGAACGGGCTGGGGCGGAATCGGTGCTGCAGGCGTTCGCGACCCAGCGCGCCTACATCTCGGGCCCGGTGGCCTCCGGGCTTTCCCAGTCCGCCACCAGGGCGACCGTGGCTCTCTCCGTCGAGGTCTGTTCGCCGTTGCCGGGAAGTCGGATATTTAGCTGCGAGTCGGTGGACCGCGAGCCGCTCGGGCTTCCCCGTCAGATGAGCTGCATCAAGGTCGACGGGAAGTGGTACGTGACCACCCTCTTCAAACCCAGCTAGCGCGATCAGCCGCTTCCCGCGACTTCCAGAGTGGGCTGCACCATCCGCTCCGGATCGAGTAGCCGGTCCAGCTCGAGAGCCGGAATCGAGGAGCGCTCCAAGGCCACTTGACGCACGGTCCGACCGCTCCGGTGCGCCTCGTGGGCGATCGCAGCGGCAGCGTCGTACCCGATCGCAGGAACCAACGCCGTGCAGATGGCGAGTCCCTCTTCCAGGAGTCGCGGCCCTCTTTCGGTTGCCAAGAGGCCGTTGACCGCCCTTCGGGCCAGGTTGGAGCTGGCCCGACCCAGCAGTTCGATCTCCTCGAGCAGGTTGTGAGCGGCCACCGGGAGCATGACGTTGAGCTCGAGCAGGGAGCCGTCCGCGCCGCAGAAGGCCACTGTGGCGTCGTCGCCGAGCACTTGGGCCACCACCATCAGGGCCGACTCGCAGATCACCGGGTTGACCTTTCCCGGCATGATCGACGAGCCCGGCTGAACCTCCGGGAGGCTCAGCTCAGCCACACCGGCCCGCGGGCCAAAGCTGAGCAGGCGCAGATCAGCGGCGATCTTGTGCAGGGCGAGGGCCGCTCCCCGGACCGTCCCCGACGTGAAGACCACTGCGTCCAGGGAGCTCTGGGCCTGAAAGTGATCGCTCGTCTCGCGGAGCCCGGGGTCGTACCGGGGCGCGAGGCGGGCGATCACTCGGGCGGCAAACTCGGGGTGGGTTCCGATCCCGGTGCCTACCGCGGTTCCCCCCAGGGCAAGCTCGGCGAGTTGAAGGCGGGCTCCGTCGAGCCGCCCGAGGGCCCGGTCGACCTGGCTCCGATAGCCTTCAAACTCCTGCCCCAAACGGATGGGGGTGGCGTCCTGGAGGTGGGTTCGACCCGTCTTGATGACCCCCCACAGCCGGTCCCGCTGCCGACCCAGGCTGACTGCCAGCTCCTCGAGTCCCGGAACCAGCTCGTCGCGCAAAGCCGCCAGGGCGGCCAGGTGGATCGCGGAGGGGAAGACGTCATTGCTGGATTGACCGAGGTTTACGTGGTCGTTGGGGTGGACCCGGTCCCGCTCGCCCCGCGCACCTCCGAGCAGCTCGAGGGCCCGGTTGGCGATGACTTCGTTGGCGTTCATGTTGGACGAGGTCCCGCTCCCGGTCTGGAAGATGTCGACCACGAACTGGCTGTCGAAACGGCGCTGGCTGACTTCGTCGGCGGCGGCCGCGATGGCCCGGGCCAGGTCTTGGGGTAGCAGGCCCAACTCAGCATTGACCAGGGCCGCCTCGCGCTTGATGTCACCTAGAGCGGTGATCAGTCGGCCGGGCAAGCGGAGCCGGCTGATCGGAAAGTTGCCGATGGCTCGCTGCGTGCTGGCGCCGTAGTAGGCGTCGGCGGGGACTTCCATCTCGCCCATGGAGTCACGCTCGAGGCGGACCGAGCCCTCGGTCATGGGACCGAGTCTATCGGCTGAGGAGCAGGCTCCGACCTGCTGGGAACTCGGTCGAAGACGAGCCGGCTGACCCAGCTGTCGGGGGCAGCTCCGGGCTCGGCTCGGCCGATTCGGTAGCCTTCGAATCGGCGCAGAACCAGGCAGATCACGATCCCCACCGCGGTGATCGCAAACGCCGGCGAGGACCGGCTCAGCCAGAGCACCAGCGGCAGGCCGGCGTAGGCCAGCAGCACCGCCGGAGCGCTCCGGCGAAGCCCACCTCCGACGAGCACCAGGACCAGCACGAAGGCGAACCCGGTCCAGGACCAGAGCGCGATCGCCCCGGTGGCGCTCGCCACACCCCGGCCGCCGTTGTACTGCATGTAGATCGGCCAGCCGTTGCCGATCACGGCGCAAAGTCCAGCGGCGGCCGCCGCCCAGTCGGGAGCTCTCAACAGCTCGGCGACCAGGACCGGCAGCAGCCCCTGGCAGAACTGGAGCGGCCCGACCACGGCCGCCGGAAGCAGCCCCACGGTGTGGAACAGGTTGCTGGTCCCGATCTTGCCGGTCCCCTCTCGGCGAAGGTCAACCCCAGCCAGCCTGCCCACCATCCAGCCGATGGGAATCCCTCCCACCAGGTAGGCGCCCGCCCAGAGAAGGGCGACTCCGAGCGGTTGCGCTCCTGGGGCGAGCCCAGCCGCCGCCATCAGGTGTTGAGGGGAACGTCGGCGATAGTGGCAGCTCCGATCAGTCCGGGGCCGGTGTGGAGGGCGATGACGGGCGTCAGGTTAAGCCGCTCCACCGGCAGTTGGTCAAAGAGCTCCTGCAGGTGTCCCGTCAACTCGGGCACCGTCTCGGGGGAATCTCCGCAGAAGACCGCCAGCCGCACCTTGGTCCCGGGCGGGGTCTGCGCTCGAAGATGCTCAGCCACCGCCCGAAGGGCTCGCCGAGTACCCCGTACCAGTCCCAGCCGGCGCACGTCGCCTCCCGAGAAGGCGAAGAGGGGGCGGACGTGGAGGAGATCCCCACTCATACCCGCCAGGGCTGGCACCCGGCCGCTCCGGACCAGGAAACGCATGGTCTCGAGGGCGGCGATAACGCGGGCGCTGGCGGCTACCTCCAGGACGTGGGCGGCGACCCGCTCGTGGTCCAATCCGGCCGCGCAGGCCCGGGCGGCCGCCTCGGCGACCAGGGTGTACCCGCCGGCCGCCGTGCCCGTGTCCAGGATCGTGACGTGCTTGTCGGGCGCCTCGGTGCGAAGCATCTCGGCGGCCACCCGGGCGGAGCGGCCCATCATCGAATACCGCTCGGGAATGGTCAGGCAGATGATCTCGTCGGCCGGAACCTTATGGAAGACCTTGAGGTAATCTCCCGGAGATGGCGAGCTGCTGGTCGGGAGCGGCCCCGGCCCGGCCAGGCGGCGGTAGAGCTCGTGGCTGGCGATGTCGATTCCATCCCGAAGCACCTGCCCATCGATCTCGATCGACATTGGCACCACGCTGATCCACGGAGATTCCCCGAGGGCCGGGGGAAGGCAGGCGCCGCTGTCCACCACCAATGCGGTCGGGGGCAGATCGGGCACTACCGCCGCTCCCGTTCCAGGGCCAGCTGGAGAGGGGCCTGCGCGGGGAAGACGCTCAGGGATAGCCGGGCAGGAACGGGCGCGGCCAGGCAGCCGCGCCCGTCGACCGACTCACCCACCAACGCCTCCTCCACCTGGGAGCCCCCGGCCGCGGGGCTCTGGGACCCGCGGCTCCAACGGCGATCCAACGTCGTCGCGCCTGTCCACCGGCGGTCGGCCACTCGGCGGCAGGTTCTGACAGTCCTGGTAGATAGCCAGCAACCGGTCCAGCATGGCCGCCAGCCCATGATGACGGACCGCCTCCTCACGTGCTACCCGGCCTTGGCGTTCCCGCTCTCCGGGTCGATGGTGCAGGTTGTTCAGCAGGTTGGCGATGGAGTGGCTCAGCGCCACTGGGTCCAGCTCGGTCGCGACTTCGGGCAGAGCCAAGGAACCCCCAGCGGGGGTGGCCGCCACCGCGCAGCCGCTGGCCATCGCTTCGAGAAGCGCGATTGAGAGGCCTTCTGCACTCGAGGGGAGGCAGAAGAGGTCGACCGCGCGCCAGAACTCGCAGCGCTCGCTCACGGAGCTGAGCTGGCCCAGGTAGATCACCCGGACGTCGCGCTGAGCCTCCCTGACTTGGCGCTCAAGAGCTCCGCGGCCCGCGATCAGCAGCCGTGCCTCCGGTCCCAGATCCGCCGCGCGGAATCCCTCCAGCAGCTCGCGGACCCCCTTCTCGGGGTCAAGGCGACCGGCGTATCCGAGCACCATTCCGGAGCCCAGGAGACGGCGGTGCCGCAACTCTGAGACCCCCGGTCGGAAGCGTGCGGTGTCGACCGCATTGGGGAGCACCTCGATCGTCGATCGAGGCACGCCCGCCTCGGAGAGCCGATTCCGGTGATCCTCCGAGAACACGATCACCCGCTGGTAGGGGCGCAGTCGCGGCGCCCAGAAACGGTGCAGCTGGCGCATCACCACCTCCCTTGCGCTGCCGCGGCGGCCGAACGGCAGATGAAAGGTGGCCACCGTCGCCGCTCCGGCCCTGCGAGCCTGGCTTCCCAGCCAGCCGTCGGCCATGGTGAAGCTGAGCGAAGTGTGGACGACGTCGGGACGAGTGTCGGCCAGCCAGCGAGATAGGCCCGGCCGGAACCCCCGCCGGGGCACGGTTACTGTCTTGAAGCGCCAGGTCTGCCAGGCGAGCTGGTTGGGGAGGTCGTCCAGTAGCAGTGCCCGATCGGCAGTCGCGTGGTGGAACCAAACCTCCGCACCCCGTTGGCGGAGCCCCCCGACGACCTCCGTCGAGTAGGTGGTCAGGCCATCCGCCCGAGCTCCGACCGCGTGCCCGAACCAGGCCACCCGCAGCCCAGCGGCCGCTCCCGGCTCAGGAGCTGGAGAGGTCAAGCGCCAGGTCCTCTCGAAAGGGGAACCACTGTTCCGGCCAGCGCCGGACCGCCGCCTCGAACACGGGGATCACCCGACCCAGGGCCTCGGCGGGCGCGCAATCCGGCTCCACCGCGACCGGCTCATGGACCTCGATTAGGTAGCCGCCCTGGGGCCGGCGCACGCAGGTGGCTGGTACCAGGGGCGCCCCCGTTCGGGCTGCGAGCAGTGCGGGCGCGGCCGAGAACAGGGTCTTGCGGCCGAGAAACTCGACTTCGACGGCGGGAGAGGAGCCGGGGATGTCGGTGAGCAGCGCCACCCAGCCGCCGGCCCGAATTCGGCGCAACAGTACGCTTGCCGAACGCGCCATCGGCACCACCGTGACGCCGATTTCCCGTCGCGCCCAGATCACCAGCTCGGAGATCACCGCCGAGCCCTCATCGGTCATCACCGAGGTCAGCTGAATCCCCTTGGCACTTGCGACCGCCGCCGGGACGTCCCAGCTGCCGTGGTGCATCATCACCAAGATCCCCGGCCGCCCTTGCCGCTGGTGCGCCACGAGGTTGGCCTCCACCCCGTGGGACTTCAGTTCAGCAAAGACCCGTCCCCGAGCCAGGTGATGGACGTAAAGGAAGTCGATCGAGGTGCGTCCGTACTCGCGGTAGCTTCGAGCCGCCAGTCGGCGGGCTTCTTTGGCGGTGAGTCCGGGGAAGAACTCCCGGAAGTTCTGGATCGTCGCCCGACGGCGGTTTCGCTGCAGTGCGAAGGTGGCGTTGGCGACCGGGTCGGAGAGTCGATAGCGCAGCTCGCCCAGGCCCCTGATGGCCGCCGCCGCCGTGTTCAGGCCAATCCTGAGCCCAAGGGGCGGGAGCCCGGCCGGCGCTTGCGACATCGGGCGATTGTCGCAGCCCCCCGACGCACTCCCGGAGTACGTTCCCCGGGGTGAACCGTTTGGCCGCGGAGACCAGCCCCTACCTTCGCCAGCACAAGGACAATCCGGTGGACTGGTATCCCTGGGGAGCGGAGGCCTTCCAGAGGGCCAAGGAGCAGGACCGACCCATCCTGCTCAGCGTGGGGTATTCGGCCTGCCACTGGTGCCATGTGATGGCTCATGAGAGCTTTGAGAACCCCGCTCTCGCCGAGATCCAGAACCGGCTCTTCGTGAACATCAAGGTGGACCGCGAGGAGCGTCCCGACGTGGACTCGGTCTACATGAGCGCGCTCCAGGCCCAGACCGGGGGCGGCGGCTGGCCGATGACGGTGTTCCTTCTCCCCGATGGCAGGCCCTTCTACGCCGGGACCTACTTCCCTCCCACCGACCGTCCGGGCCTCCCGGGGTTCCGCCGGGTGATGGAGTCCCTGGCGTTGGCATATCGCGAGCGGCGCTCCGAGGTGGTCGCTAATGCCGAGGGCCTCAGCCAAGCGCTCGTCCCCGCCCCCCTGATGGCGGCCGCCTCGCCAACTGGGGGAATCGGGCAGGCGCTGGCCAAGGCCCAGTCCAGCCTGGTCCAGAGCGCCGACCGGGAGTTCGGCGGATTTGGCAGGGCTCCCAAGTTTCCCCAGTGCGCCGCCCTCGAGTTCCTCCTCCAGGATGAGATCGGCAGCCAGCGTCGGGAGGCGGGGCAGGTGGTCCGCCGCGCGCTCGACGGGATGGCCCAGGGGGGGATCCGCGACCAGGTCGGCCAGGGGTTTCACCGCTACAGCGTCGACCAGCGCTGGGCCGTCCCCCACTTCGAGAAGATGCTCTATGACAATGCCCAGTTGATTCGCCTCTTCCTCCATGCCTGGCAGGCCCAGGGACTTCCCCGAGACCTTGCCATGGCCCGCAGCACGGCAGACTTCCTGATCGCCGACCTGGGGCTCGCCAGCGGTGGGTTCGCGGCCAGCCTGGACGCGGACACGGTCGATGGCGAGGGCGCGTTCTACGGCTGGACCCCGCTGCAGCTCAGAGAGGCGCTAGGCCCCGACCGCGGCGAACTGGCCGAGCACCTCTTCGGCGGCCCGGGGCCGGCCCGGACCGAGCAAGGAGGGCTGGTCCTGCGCGGGGGCGTCGAGCCGGCTCGGCTCGCCGACGAGCTGGGACTCGGCGAGACCGAGTTGCAGTCCGTCCGGCGGGAGATGGCCCGCGACCTGGCCAACCGCCGAGCGCTGCGCCCCGGTCCCGGCCGGGACGAGAAGCTGATCGTCGGCTGGAACGGGCTCGCCATCATCGCGCTCACCGAGCTGGCCGTCGCGGCGGACCAGGTGAGCTACCTGGAGGCGGCACTTCGGTGCGCGGACGCGATCCTCAACCTGGCCAGCCTCGACGGTCGGATCCACCACCTATTCGACGGAAGCAGAGCCCGGTTCAATGCCACCCTGGATGACCTGGCCGCCTTCGGCCTGGCCTGCTTGGCGCTGCACGAGGGAACCGGGAACAGCCGCTGGTTTGAGCTCGCTCTGAGCGCCGCGGAGCGGGTCGAGGCGGAGTATCGGGACGAGGAGGGGGTCGGCTGGTTTGACACGCCGCTGGGCCACGACCCCAACCTCACGGTGCGCTCGCGAAGCCTAGAGGACGGGGCCCAGCCCTCAGGCACGTCGTTGATGGTTGAGCTCTGCCTCCGCCTGCACGCCCTTACCGGCGAGCCGTCCTGGCGGGAGCGCGCCTCGGCGGTTCTGGAGTCGTTGGTCGGGACCGCCGAGCGGTATCCATCCTCGTTCGGCGCCCTGCTCTCGTCGCTGGAGCTCCTGGAGTCGGGCTCGATCGAGCTGGCCCTTCTAGTGCCGCCAGGCGAGCGCTCCCACTGGCCGCTGCTGCAGCGGGTCCGGACCCGCCTGCTGCCGCGACTGGTCGTGGGCGTGGGCCGGGTCGCGCCGGGCCGCACCGAGGCGACCACGGGGCCGGCTCTGGTGCTGGGCAGGCCGATCCTCAACCAGATCCCGACCGCCTACGTCTGCCGGGACTTCAGCTGCCAGCTTCCGGTAACCGATGCCCCCGGGCTCGACCGTCAGCTCGAGGAGGTGGGAGCGCCTAGGCTGGAGGGGAATGAAGTCCGTGACCCGCGCGGAGGTGACTGATGGCCGATGAATCCAAGCCCGGCCGGCGGGCGGGCGGATCCCCGCCCCTGGCGGTTGTCACCGGCGCCAGCGCCGGTATCGGTGAGGCGATAGCTCGCCGCCTGGCCCGGGAGGGGTACCGGCTCCTGCTGGGGGCTCGCCGGGAGGAGCCGATCCGCAAACTGGCAGCTGAACTGGAGGCAGTGGGCGCGGTCTTGGATGTCAGCGACGAGGCCAGCGTTTCCTCCTTCTGCAGGCTGGCCGAAGGCGCCCAGCTATTGGTCAACAACGCGGGTGGGGCCCGGGGCGCCGACCGGATCGCCGACTCTGACAGCGCCCAATGGCGCTGGATGTGGGAGGTCAATGTGCTGGGGCTGATGCAGGTCACCCGGGGCCTGCTCCCCGAGTTGGAGCGGTCGGGCCGGGGACACATCGTCAACATCTCGTCCACCGCCGGCCTCGAGGTCTATGAAGGGGGCGCCGGGTACACGGGCGCAAAACACGCCGTGCACGCGATCAGCCAGACCCTGCGGCTGGAGCTCAGCGGGCGCTCGATCCGGGTGACTGAGGTCTCACCAGGGATGGTCGAGACCGAGTTCTCGCTCAATCGATACGGGGGGGACCACGAGCGAGCCCAGTCCGTCTATCGGGGGGTGACTCCTCTGACCGGCGCCGACATCGCCGACGTGGTGGCGTTCGCGGTGACCCGGCCGGCTCACGTCAACGTCGACCAGATCGTCGTCCGCCCCCTGCAGCAGGCGTCCGCCTACAAGGTCTCCCGCCGAGAGTAGGCGCCTACTCTTCTCCGATCGCGGCTGGGCGCCCCGGGTCTTGGGCCCACTCGCTCCAGGACCCAGGGTAGAGGCGAACGCCCGCAATTCCGGCGGCCTCCAAAGCCAGGATCAGGCTACAGGCGGTCACCCCCGAACCGCAGTAGGCGGCCGCCGGGACCACCCCTCCGCTCAGCTCAGCGCTCCGCTGACCGAGTTCGGCGGGCGCGATCACCCGGCCATCTCGGTAGGCGTCGGTCCAGGGGAAGCTGAGCGCCCCGGGGATGTGCCCCGGGCGTGGGTCTAGCGCCGACGGCTGGCCCAAGAAACGAGCGCGGCTCCGGGCGTCAAGGACCACCTCCCCCGATTCCAGCAGCCGGGCCGTCTCCTCGGCTGAGATCCAGCCCTGGAAGGAGTCGGCCACGAAATCGCCGGGTTCTGCCGGGTCGCCCCCTGCCGATAGGGCATGGCCCGCGGCGAGCCAGCTGGGCAGTCCCCCGTCGAGGACCATGGCGCGCGAGTGCCCAGCCGCCCGGAGCAGCCACCAGGCCCTCGCCGCTGCTCCGCTTCCCCCGTCATAAGCGACAACCCGGCCGCCCCGGGACACCCCAGCTGCCTGCATCGCCTGGCTGAAGCGGGCGACCTCAGGCAGCGGATGTCGGCCCGCCGGCCCGGGCGGGCCCGCAAGCTCCTGATCGAGATCGACGAACCGGGCCCCCGGGATGTGACCGGCGAGGTAGCTCTCCCGGTCGGCGCCGTCGGGAAGGGCCCAGCGGACGTCAAGGATGGCCACATCCGGGTCGCTCCGGTGTTCATCGAGCCAGGCGACGCTCACCAGAAGAGGGGGCGACTGCTCCATGGCAACATGATCGCGCGAGACAGCGGGAGAAAGAAGGGGAGGTCATGGTCAGGCACATCGCGCTCATCAAGCTTCGGAGCGATAGTCCGCCGGGCGCCGCGCGTGCGGCGGCGCAGGGATTGGAGTCACTGCCAGCCCAGATCGACGCGATCCGGGCTTTCAGCGTCGGGACCGACTTGGGAGTGATCGCCGAGGACTGTGATCTGGCACTGGTGGCCGACTTCGCCAGCCAGGCCGACTACCTGGTCTACGCCGATCACCCGGCCCATCGCCAGGTGATCGAAGAGCTCATCGAGCCCTTCTTGCTCCGGCGCTACCGGGGTCAGATCGAGGTAGCCGGCTGAGCCGGCCCGGATGCGGCGCTGCCGGACCGAGCCGGCCAGTTCCCGGAGCCCGGCCGCACCTTCCGTGAGCGCCGCTCAATCTGGGATGTACTCTCGGCGCAGCCCGAGCCGGTCGGGGGCGTGAAGCTGGACCATCTTGGCAGACACGCCTCCGGGGGGCGAGGGCCGAAGCAGCGAGATCCCCACCATGCAGGCGAAGGCGATTGGCACGGTCACGATCGCCGGCTGGGAGAGCACCACGGCCAGGTTGGAGTGCTCTCCCAGAAAGGCGGCCAGCGGGGAGGAAACCGTCGCGATCATCGTGGTGATGATCGAACAGGTGGCGATGCCACCGCCCAGCGCCACCCCGACGGCGGCGCCCAGGGTGGTCAGGCGGCGCCACCAGATCCCCAGCACCAGCAGCGGGAAGAAGGAGCTGGCCGCGATGGCGAATGCCCAGCCCACCAGGACGCTGATGTCGAACTGGCCCACCAGCAGGCCCAGCGCCCCGGCCGCCACGCCGGAGCCCAGCGCTCCCAGCTGGAAAGCTCGACGGCGGGCCGCAGGGCCAGCGCTCGGTCTCAGCCAGCGGCCGTAGACATCGTGACCGAAGGCCCCTCCCAGAGAAACCAGCAGGCCACTCAAAGTGGACGTGAAGGCGGCGAAAGCTCCCGCCGCGACGATCGCCGAGAGCGTCTGGCCGAGCCAACCCGCTCCCAGCTGGGAGGGCAGGATGAGGACGACCGCGTCGGTCAGGTTGTTGCCGTACAGACTGGGATCGTAGGACCGTCCTAGGGCTCCGAAGACGGGTGGCCAGACGTAGAAGGCGCCCAGCATCACCAGCACCAGCAGCGCGGTGCGGCGCGAGGCCCGGGCGTCTGGATTGGTGTAAAAGCGGACCAGGATGTGGGGCAGCCCGATCGTGCCGAGCAGGATGGCCAAGATCAGCGAATAGGTGAAGAGCAGGGGATGTCCTGTCCCTCCCGCCAGCGGTCCGAAGGGCTGCATCCAGGCAGCCGTGGTGCTGGCTGGCGTCTCACTGCCGAAGGGGGCGGGCTGGCCTCGGGCTACGGTGACCAGGTCGACTCCCCGCCAGGTCACCGTTCCTCGCGGCAACTGGCCGACACCTTCGAGGCGCAACCGATGGTCTCGGCTGTGGTTCACGCTGGCGACCGGCCCCGTCCCACCTTCGAAGCCCGCGGCCGGCGCTCCCGAGCCCGCGGTAGGCGCCTGCCGCTGCCAGCCGACGGTGACCGGGTGGGCCACCCGCACTTTGATCGAGCCTGGTACCTGCCAGAGCTCGCCCGAGGTGACCTGAAAACGGGTGGTCGAGGTGAGCCGCTGTAGCCCGCCCTGCCCTCTGGCGAAGGGCACCCCGGTGCCTGAGAAGTGGATCAGGAGCAGGAATGCCGGAACCGAGATAGCGAAGAGCTTGACCGCGAATTGCAGGCTCTGGACGAAGGTGATTCCCCGCATGCCCCCGCCGACCACTCCGGCCACCACCACCACGGCGACGATGCCGATGCCGGCTCCATAGGGCAGCCCCGAGGCAGTCTGGACAGTCAGCCCGGCCGCCTTCATCTGAGGCAGGGCGTAGAAGAATCCGATGATCAGCACCAGGGTCACCGCCAGGCGCCGGAAGCGCGGGCTGTCGAACCTGCCTTCGGCGAAGTCAGGGATGGTGTAGGCCCCGAACCGGCGAAGTGGGCCCGCGATGAAGAGCAGCAGGAGCAGATAGCCGCCGGCGTAGCAGACCGGATACCAGAGCACGTCGTATCCGAACTGCATGACGAGCCCGGCGATGCCCAGGAACGAGGCGGCGCTGAGGTACTCCCCACTGATGGCGGCCGCGTTCACCCGGGGCCGGACCGCCCTCGCCGCCACCATGAAGTCGGAAGTGGTCCGGGCCCAGCGGCGCGCGAACAGCCCGGCGCCGAGGCTGACCACGGCCATCAGCACCAGGCCGAATATCGCTGCCGTGGAGCTGGTCATCGGGGCTCGTTCAGCGCAGGAGGTCGGTGAACTCGTCGTCCACCTCCTCGGCGCGCCGAACGTAGATCGACCCCAGCCAGATCAGCAGCGGGTAGGAGCCCAGTCCGAGCACGAGCCAGTCGACCGGGATCCCTACCAGCCGGAGTCGACTCCAACCCGGCCACCACCAGGCGAGGAGCGGTTGGACGAGCAGGAAGGTGGCGAAAACCGCCGCCACGCCCAGGCTGAGCCGGCGCTGGCGGCGCACCAGGGCCTTCAGGTAGAGCTCACCGACCTCCGTCTGCTCCTCGAACTCGAGTAGGCCCGTCGACGGAGGCGGGTCGGCCTCGCTCTGCAAGGCCCCGGTCAGATTGGCTGACACGGCCGCTCAGAGGCCGAGAGCCGACCGCAGCTGAGGCCCGTGGCGGCGCGAAACCGGTACCGGGAGGTCAGCCACACCCTCGATCCGGAGCAGGTAGGTGCTGTTGAAGAAGCACTCAACATTGGTCACGTGGCGGAGATTGACGATGTAGTGGCGGTGGACGCGCATGAAACCCTGCCGGGAGAGCCGCTCCTCCAGGTCGTGCAGGCGCAGCCGCGCTAGGTAGCGACCTTCGTGGGTGATCACGGCAACCCGGTCTCCGTCCACCTCAGCGATCCGGATGTCCTCGACCGGGACCAGCAGAATCTGGCCCCGATGGGTGACCGCGAGCCGGTCCTCGAGGGCGCCGTGCTCGGTTCGAGGGTCCCCCTTCAGCCGGGCGGCGGGGTCACGGGATGAGAGCACCAGCCGTTCCAGGGTCAGGTTGAGGCGGTCCGCCCGGACCGGCTTGAGCAGATAGTCGAAAGCGGCGAGTTGAAAGGCCTCGATGGCGTGGCCCTCGAAGGCGGTCACAAACACTACCGGCAGTGGGTTGGGGAGCTGCGCGAGCACCTGGCTCAGCTGCAGGCCATCCATGCCGGGCATCCGGATGTCCAGGAACAAGATGTCGACGGCCTGGTCGGCCAGCAGATCCATGCACTGGCTTGCCCCTTCAGCCTCGAGCACGTCCTTGACCCGCGGCGACTGCTTGAGGAGGTACTTGAGCTCGCCTCGGGCGGGTGCCTCGTCGTCGACCACGAGGGCGCGGAAGGGGGGTTCCACTCCTCAGGAGGCCTTCACGCCGGGCCGGTACTTGGGGATCCGGACCCGCACTGAAGTTCCCTTGCCCGCCTCTGAGGTGATCTCCAGCCCGTGGGCGGGTCCGAATACGTGGCTGAGTCGGCGGTCGATGTTGCCGAGCGCCCCCGGGTGCTCGGACAGGTCGAGGGGATTCGCCAGCCCCTCGCCGTCGTCGCGCACCAGGATCAGGCACTCGTCGTCCTGGTCGTCCGCCTCGATCGTGATCTGTCCCTTGCCCAGCCGGGGCTCGATCCCGTGCTTGACCGCGTTCTCAACCAGCGGTTGGATCAGCAGGGCGGGCACTACCGTGCTCAGCACCTCGGGGTCGATGTGGTATCGGACCGTGAGCCGATCTCCGAAACGGGCCTGCTCGAACTTGAGGTACTGGTTGACGTAGACCAACTCGTCCGCCAGGGTGGTGAATTCCTGCGCCGGACCCCTGAAGGCGCGGCGACTGAAGTCGGCGAACTCGGTGAGCAGATCGCGAGCCCGATCGGGGTCGGTCCTGACGAAGCTGGTGATGGTGGTGAGCGTGTTGTAGATGAAGTGAGGTGAGATCTGCGCCCGGAGCGCCCTCAGCTCGGAGCGGACCAGGGCCGCCTGCTGCTGGTCCGCGCGCTGCAGTCGCAGCTGGGTCGCCAGCAGGTCCGCCAGGTCGGTCGCCACGCTCAGCTGGGCGGGAGAGGGCTCCGCCGCGTGGTAGGTCGCCAGGGCCGCGACCGGCTGCTCGTCGACGGTGAGGGGGGCCACCACCGCCACCCGCAGCGGGCACGACGGCGAGGGCTCGTCGGCGTGCAGGCGGACCAGCTGTGTCCGCCCCGAGGCGAGCGCGGAGAGCACCTCCTCGGCTTCGATTGAGACGTGCCGGGAGTGCTGGTCGGCCCGGCTCCCGGTCGCCGCCTGGAAGCCCAGCAGGCCGCGGCTGTCGTAGAGGGCCGCCGCCGGGCCGCCCGATTGAGGCACCAGGGAGCGGAGGACCTTGATGGCCGTTTTTGCGGTCAGGCCCTGGCGGAGGGTGGATACCGCCGAGGTGGCGAAGGCCAGGGTTCTCAGGGTGGCCCGCTCCTCGACCGTGTTGAAGACGAGGTGCCGTCGTCGCAGCAGGAGGAACACGCTGGCCGCGGCGAGCGTGGTCAGGGCTGCCTCCACCAGCACCACCGCCAGCCAGGACATGGGCGGAATGATCCGCCGACCTGCCGCTGCTTGCAACGGTCCTACCGCTCGGGGCCCCAAGCCTGCCGCTCAACTGGCCAACTCGTACCGTTCGCCGTCAGGGGCTCGCCCGGGAGCGGGTCGACCACTACCCTGCAGCGAGGAGGGGCCGCGGGAGAGCGCTCCGAATCGAGTGTGCCCTGTGCCTACAGCGGTCTTGCCGGTGATCGGAAGCTAGGAGTGAGACATGACCCTAGACGCCAAGCGGATCGATGCTCTCCAGGAAGAGGGCCGGTCCTTTCCGCCTCCGCCGGCCTTCGCGGCCGAGGCGAACGCGCAACCGGGGATCTATCAGCGCAGTTTTGAGGACTTTTGGACCGAGGAGGCGCGCCAGCGGGTTTCCTGGTTCAAGCCCTTCGAGAAGCTCTACGAGTGGAACCCTCCCTACGCCAAGTGGTATCTGGGGGGCCAGCTCAACGTCTGCTACAACTGCGTCGACCGCCATGTCGAGTCCGGGCTGGGCTCGAAGGTCGCCTATTTCTGGGAGGGGGAACCGGGCGAGAAGCGCACCGTCACCTACGCCGACCTCCAGCGCGATGTCGTCCGCTTCGCCAACGGCCTGAAGAGTTTGGGGGTAAAGAAGGGCACGCCCATCGGCATTTACATGGGCATGTGCATGGACCTGCCGACCGCGATGCTGGCCTGTACCCGGATCGGAGCACCATTCACCGTTGTTTTCGGGGGTTTCAGCGCGGAGGCGCTGTCGGGTCGCCTGAACGACATGGAATGCGAGGTTCTGATCACTCAGGACGAGGGCTGGCGCAAGGGTGGCAAGGTACCCCTCAAGGCCAACTCCGACGCGGCGGTGGCGATGACGCCGTCGATCAGGAAGGTGGTGGTGGCCCGCCGCACCGGGGGCGCGGTCGAGATGGACTCGGAGCGTGACATCTACGTCGACGAGATGGTCAAGGGGCAGAGCGACTCGGCGGCGAGTTGTCCCTGCGAGCCGATGGACGCTGAAGACCTTCTCTACCTGCTTTACACGAGCGGTACCACCGCCAAGCCCAAGGGGATCGTCCACACCACCGCGGGGTACCTGGTCGGAGTCGCCACCACCCACTACTACATCTTCGACATCAAGCCGGAGACCGTCTACTGGTGCGCCGCTGACATCGGCTGGGTCACCGGGCACAGCTACATCCTCTTCGGACCTCTCGCCAATGCCACCACCAGCGTCATCTACGAGGGGATTCCCAACTTTCCCAACGAGGAGCGGTGGTGGGAGATCGTAGAGCGGTACAAGGTCAACGTCCTCTACACCGCACCGACCACCATTCGCACCCACATGAAGTGGGGGCCCCAGCATGCCCAGAAGCACGATCTCAGTACCCTGCGCCTGCTGGGAACCGTCGGCGAGCCGATCAACCCGGAGGCCTGGATCTGGTACCGCGAGAACGTCGGCCTGGGTCAGACCCCGGTGGTGGACACCTGGTGGCAGACCGAGACGGGGATGATCCTGATCTCCCCGCTGCCGGGTATCACTACCCTCAAGCCGGGCTCAGCCACCAAGCCCTTCCCCACCATCGACGCCGCCATCTACGACGAGCAGGGCAACGAGGTACCCCCTGGGCAGGGCGGCTATCTGGTCATCCGCAAGCCCTGGCCGGCCATGCTGCGCGGGATTTACAACGATCCCAAGCGCTACGAAGAAACCTACTGGGGTCGATTCAAGGACACCTACTTCGTCGGTGACGGCGCCCGCAAGGACGCCGACGGCGACTACTGGTTGATGGGCCGGATCGACGACGTGATGAACATCTCGGCGCATCGCATCTCCACCACTGAGGTGGAGAGCGCGCTGGTCGACCATCCGGCAGTGGCCCAGGCGGCGGTGTGCGCCCGCAACGACGCCCAGACCGGGCAGGCAATCGTGGCATTTGTGACGCTCAAGGGAGGCCAGGAGGGCAGCGTCGAACTCCTGGCCGAGCTGCGCGACCATGTCGGCAAGAAGATCGGCAAAATTGCCGCCCCGGCGAACATCCTCTTCACCCCCGAGTTGCCGATGACCCGTTCCGGAAAGATCATGCGTCGCCTGCTGCGCGACGTGGCGGAGAACCGGCCCCTTGGCGACACCACCACCCTGGCGGATCCGGCAGTGGTCGAAGAGCTGCGGAGCCGGGCAGTTACAGAGGAGGGAAAGGAGAACTAGCAAGCACCTGGTGCTCTCTGGCCGGCTCCCGAAATGTCGAGTAAAACTCAAGGAGGGCTGACAAAAGCTCATGGCTAACAACAATCCCGTAGGACCCCCGACGGTGATGCACACCGCCGAGGCTCCCAACCCGATCGCTGACCCGGCGCCCCTGGGGCTGGCCGGATTCGGCCTGACCACGCTGATGCTCTCGTTCATCAACGCCAATATCATTGGCGGCGGGGCGGTCCTGGCGGTTCTGCCGATGGCGGCGGCCTACGGTGGAACCGCGCAACTTCTAGCAGGTATGTGGGCCTTCCGGCGTGGCAACACGTTCGCCGCGACCGCCTTCACCTCGTACGGTGCGTTTTGGTGGAGCTACTACCTACTGGTTGCGGTCTGGCTGAAGGGCGTGCCCGCGGCGGATGTGGGCCCGATCGTCGGCCTTTACCTGTTCGCCTGGGGAATCTTCACGCTCTACATGTTCATCGCGTCGCTGCACGGAACCCGCGCGGTGCAGGTGGTCTTCATCCTACTGGCCGCTACCTTCCTGCTCTTGGCGATTGGCGCCTGGGACTGGTTCACTGCCGGCACCACGTTGACTCACATCGGCGGGTACGTTGGGATTCTCACCGCCATTGCGGCGCTGTACACATCCTTCGCGGACGTGCTCAACGCCACCGCGCGGCGGGTGATCCTTCCCACCAATTAGACCTCGGTCACGCAGCCACCAGGCCCGGGTCCGGATGGACCCGGGCCTCTGGTTGCGGGTCAGCTCGGGCCTGCGATCCCGCTATCGGGGAGCTGTCGGGGCACTCGGACGGGGCGGCCGTTGACTCCCCGCCAGAGGGGCAGCAAAAGGCCCGCCGCCAGCCACATCACGACTGCGATCGCGATGAAGGGCAGCGCAATGCCGGCCCCGAAGAGGGCCCCGGCCAGCAAGGAGGCCAGAGCCGCAGCCGCGACCTGGGCCGACCCGTAAAGGCCCTGAACCCGGCCCATCTGGGCGGCTGGGATCCGCCGGGAGAGCATGGCCAGTCGGGCCGGTGCTCCGGTGACCGTGAAGATTCCCTCGAAGACCCCGAGGCCGATCAGCCAGGCAGGATCGGGAAGGAACGGGTAGACAATCGCGAAGCATCCCGAGGCCAGGCAACTGGTGCCAATCAGCCAGCGGTTGTCCACGTGGTCGGCCAGCCAGCCGGCTGGCCAGGAACCAAGCGTGAAAGGGAGTGCGAAGAGGGTGAAGGAGAGGCCGATCTCAAGGTCGGTCGCGTGGCGGGCGTGCATGAGCAGGCTCCAGACGGTGTCGTACATCCCGATCAGGACCCCCACGGCAGCGGAGGTCGTGGTCACGCCCACGACGATGGGGTCGCGCCAGAGTGGAGTTGGTGACGGCTCGGGGTCCTCCTCCGCAGGGATGGGTGAGCCCTTTGGGAGGGTGCCCAGAATCACGCCGGCGACGACAAGGGCAGTGAGGGCGGAGGCCAGAAACGTGGCCGCCAGCGAGACCTGGAACAGGGCGGCGCCGATGAGGGGTCCCACCACGGTCCCACCCATCTTCGCCCCGGTCAGGGATCCATAGGCCCGGCCCCGGCGCTCAAGCGGGACGAAGTCGGCGACCGCGGCCATGGCCAGCACCGTCGCGGCCCCGGCGGCGGCGCCCTGGATAGCGCGGAGGATCACAAACCAGAGCGGCGATGGCGAGACCGCGAAGGCCGCCGTGGCCGCGGCGTAGATCAGCTGCGAGACGATGATCGGTCCCTTGCGCCCGACCCGGTCCGAGAGCCTCCCCACCGGGTAGCGGACGGCCAGTCCACCGGCCCAGAAGACGGCGGTGACGAGCCCGACCTCGGCGTAGGAGGCCCCTGCTTGCCGCACGAAGAGGGGCAGGATGGGCAGGATCATGGTGGCGCCCAGCGAGTCGGCGGCGGTCGCGGCGACCAGTCCCCAGAGGGCCAGGCGAGCCCGTTTGTGATCGAGTTGGGGGGAACTCAAGCAGACACCCAAGTGGTCCAGGACTCATGTGCGGGCGGAGCTGGACCAGCCCAGGCCCGCACGACGACGTCGCTTCTCGGCCGTGACGGGAAGGGTGGAAGCGCGTCTGCTCACTAGAATACGAGGTGCTCAGGGAGGGCCATCGATGACCACACCCGGTCAGATTGCCGTCGTACTCGCCGTTCTGGCACTGATCGCGGGCGGATCCTTGATCGCTTGGACCGTTCTCTTCTACTCCGCCGCCAAGGCCGAGAGCTCCGAGGTGCCGCCGACGAGCCCGCCCAAGCCGACGAGCTGAGCGAGTCGGCAGGACCGTTTCAAGGCCACAGGCCGGCCGGCTGCAGGCGGCCCCGACGTCGGCTCACGAATTTCCCGTCGTGCGCCGCGCCGCCATCCCGGCGCCGGGCACGGCGAGCGGCTCAGTCGGCGCGCCGCCCCGAAAGGGGCAGGTGAGTCGGGAGTCCGACCCACCCGCCCGGGGGAGGCGATTTATCTGCGCCCCAGGGGCGCAACGGTTTATTGGCTGGCGGTGAAGCCGAGGTCGAGGATGCGGAACGCTACATGGTTCCCCTTGACCGTCCGCCCGTAGGCCACGATGACCTCATGCTGGGGGATCGCCGAAGCCGATTCCGAGGTCGGCTTATCGCCGGGGCCGTGGTAGAGCCAGGCCTTGGTCCGGTTGGCGAGGGTGAGAGTGACGGAAGTCCCGTTCGGCGTCTTGAGCACCAGCTCGCCCGCCTTCATGGCGCCTCCGCTGGAGCTGTCCGAGGTCACCTCGCCAGCGATTCGCTGGCCCCGGTGGAGGTGCGGGTGCGCGGAGCTGGAGGGGTTCGGTGCCGGAGTGGCTGCCGCCGACGCAACCGCCAAGCCGCCCCCGGTCGCAGCGACCGCTCCGACCGCCACGGCCAGACCTCGAGTCATGAATTTGCGCATCGTTTGTCTCCTCAGACGAGCGGTCTCCCACTCGGCCGGTGATTTGGTGTCGCCCATGTCCCGAGATTAGCCGCGAACTCGATGGGCCACCTGAGACGGCACTTAGAAAGGCACCGACTCCGCTCGGGGACGGCTCAGGTCCACTCCCGCAGCAGGTTCGCGAACTGGGCCGGAGACAGCCGCAACTCCTTCTCGGCGAGGTCGCGGAGGGGAACCTGGGGCAGGTTCTCGGCGCTGCAGAGGTCCTCCGCCGCGGGGTTCACGTACAGCAATCCGGTGACAACCTCGCCCTGGCGGCGGGCTTCGTCGATGACGCGCAGAGCGGACAGGCGGTCGCGGGGATCATGCTCGCTGCCCAGTTTGCGCAGGCGCAGGAGGGATCCGTCGTGCAGCTCGACCTCGGTCGCGCTGCCCTCCGGATACTCCACGGTGACCTCCTCCTGGGCGGGGATGAAGTCCAGATCCTGAAGAACCAACTCGTGATCCTTGACATATTGGTAGCTCTTGGTGGATCCCTCGTGATCATTGAAGGTGACGCAAGGGCTGATCACATCGAGGACTGCGGTGCCGCGATGCGAGAGCGCGGCGCGAAGCAACGGGACGAGCTGGGCCCCGTCGCCGGAAAAGCTGCGGGCGACGAATGAGGCCCCCAGCTGTACGGCCAGGCCCGCGATATCGATCGTCTCCAGCTGATTGACGCGGCCCTTGCGCTGCACTGAGCCGGGGTCGGCCGTGGCTGAGAACTGGCCCTTGGTGAGTCCGTAGACGCCGTTGTTCTCCACCACATACGTGCAATCGACGTTTCGCCGCAGCATATGGCAGAACTGACCCAGGCCGATGCTGGCCGTGTCGCCGTCCCCACTTATGCCCAGAAAAAGCAGCTCGCGGTCGGCCAGAGCGGCACCGGTGGTGACCGCCGGCATCCGACCGTGGACCGCGTTGAAAGCGTGCGCCCGCTCCACAAAATAGGCGGTCGCCTTGGAAGAGCAACCTATCCCGCTCATCTTGGCCAGCCGGAAGGGGTCCACCCCGTGCTCGTAGAGAGCCTTGACGATGTGATTTGTGATCGAATTGTGGCCGCAGCCGGCGCAGAGGGTGGTTGCCAAGCCCTTGTACTCGTCGCGGCTCAGACCCCGGAGGTTGGTCTTGAAGGTTACCGCGGCCATCAGTCGGCGATCCTCCCCGCCGCAGGACGGGAACCAAGGGCCGCCCCGGCCGATGCGATCGCCTCGACGAGGTCTGCCGCAAAGAGGGGCAGCCCGTCGTAGTGGCGCACCGATGTCAGCCGCGCGGCGAGTTCCGGTCCCAGCTCCACCTGAAGGATCTGCTGCATCTGGCCGTCTCGATTCTGCTCGACCACATACACCCGGCGGTGCCGGGCCACGAATTCGACCACCTGGGGCGAGACCGGGAGTGCTCGAATACGCAGGTAGTCGGTCGCGACCCCCTGAGCCGCGAGGATATCCCGGGCCTCGACAACCGCGTGGTGCGAGCTTCCGTAGGCCAGGATGGCGGTCTCGCAGGCGTGGTCATCGAGGGTCGGGGCCGGCAGCAGATTCCGCCCGGTCTCAAGCTTGCGAGCCAAGCGGTCCACCACTCGGGTGTAGGCCTCCTCGCTCTCGGTGTAGCGGGCCGACTCGTCGTGGCCCGACCCGCGGGTGAAGTAGGCGGCCAGGGGATGCTCGGTCCCGGGCAGAGTTCGCCAGGCCACGCCGTCCCCATCCACGTCGCGGTACCGCTCGAAGCGCTCCATCTTGTCCAGCTCGGCTTTGTGGAGGACCTTGCCTCGCTCGAAGTGCCGCTCAGGGTAGGGCAGGGGATCGGTCATCCAGAGGTTCATCCCGAGATCCAGGTCAGAGAGCACGAAAACCGGGGTCTGGAGCTGGTCGGCCAGGTCAAACGCCTGTTGCAGGAACTGGTAGCACTCCAAGACGGTGGCGGGGAGGAGCACCGGGTGGCGCGTATCACCGTGCGACAGGGTGTAGGCGAAGCTGACATCGCCCTGCATGGTCCGGGTGGGCAGTCCGGTCGAGGGCCCCACCCGTTGGACGTCGACGAAGACCCCGGGGATCTCCGCGTAATACCCGAGCCCGACGAACTCGGCCATCAGGGAGATCCCCGGCCCGGATGTGGTGGTCATCGCCCGGGCACCGGCCCAGCCTGCGCCGAGGACCATTCCCGCCGCGGCCAGTTCGTCTTCCGCCTGGACGGTGGCGATCCGTCGCTCCCCCGAGCCGTGGTCGGTCCGGTACCGATCGGCCAGCCCGATCAGGTGCTCCGCCAGAGATGAGCTTGGGGTGATCGGATACCAGGCGAGCACGGTGCAGCCGCCCATGATCGCGCCCAGGGCGGCGGTCTGGTTTCCCTCGAGGAGGAGCTGCTCCGGGTTCCGGACCATGGGGCTGAGCCGGAGCGTATCGGTCTTGGTGAGATTGGCGCGGAAGTACTCCCGGCCGAGCGCGATCGCGTCCCGGTTGGAGGTCATCGCCTTCGGCTTGGCTCGAAACTGGTGCGCCAGCGCCTCCTCCAGCGCGGGGTCCGGGATCTCGAGAAGCTCGGCCACTACCCCCACGTAAATCATGTTGGTCAAGTACTTGCGCAGGTCGGAATCCGGGACCGACGCCTTGGCCAACTTGGCAAAGGGGACGGGATAGAGGTGGGGGGCGGGTGCCACACCTAAGGGGGGTGTCCCAAAGGCCTCCTCGTAGACCAGGACTCCTCCCGGTTCTATCCGGGCGAGATCGTCCTGGAAGGTCGCCCGGTCGAGGGCGATCAGAAGATCGGCTCGCCGCCGACCGGCCTGGTACCCGGCCGAGTTGGCGCGCAGATGGAACCAGGTGGGCAGCCCCTCGATGTTGGAGGGGAAGAGGTTTTTGGGTGCGACCGGGATGCCCATCGCGAAAACGGCCCTGGTCAAGACGAGGTTGGCTGACTGGCTGCCCGATCCGTTGACAGTCGAGGCGATCAAATTCAGGTCCACCGAGCCCTGCCTCGCCAAGTCCTTCTCCCAGTTCCCGGTTCACCCGCTCCGCCCCGACCATCGTAGTCCGTCCCGCCGTTGCCTCCTTCGCGGACGCTGCCGGTTGGGGCCTACCGGTGGACCTTCGGTGACCATGGCGCCGACCTGAGACCATGGGCTGATGGCCGGTCGAATCCTGGTCGGAACCTGCAACTGGAGCGACCATCAGGGTTTCTACCCGGAGGGGCTGCCCCCAGCCGGTCGGCTCGCCTACTATGCTCGCTTCTTCCCGCTGGTCGAGGTCGACAGCACCTACTACGGGATCCCACCGCCACGGCGGGCGGCCAACTGGGCCGATTCCACCCCTGAGGGCTTCCTCTTCAACGTGAAGGCGTACCGGTCGCTCACTTTTCATGAACGGGAGGGTGGCCATCTCCGGGAACCCACTCAGGATGAGGAGAGCGCTTTCGCCGCCTGCCTTGCCCCGCTTCGCGAGAGCGGCAAGCTGCGGGCCGTCCACTACCAATTTCCGCCCTGGTTCGGGGCCACGCCGCCCAATTTGGACCGCTTGGCGCGCCTGCGGGAGCGCCACCCCGACGACCTCGTGATCGTGGAAATGCGTAATCGCAGCTGGGCTCAGGGTGGTCGCCTGGAGCAGCTGGTGGACCTGCTCAGCGAGGCTCGCCTTTCCCTCTGCATCGTTGACGAGCCCCAGCTCGGAACCGGCTCTTTCCCCACAGTCCTCGAGGTGACTGACCCCCGGCTGGGCGTGGTCCGCTTCCACGGCCGGAACGCCGGGACCTGGTACGCCCGAGGTAAGACCTCGGGCGATCGCTTCAACTACCTCTACCGACCCGAGGAGCTCCAGGAGTGGCTGGGCGAAGTCCGCCGGCTGGCCACCGAGGTCGGCGAGGTCCATCTGCTTTTCAACAACAACCGGTCCAACTACGCGGTCCTGAATGGGCTCCAGATGGCCCAGTTCCTGGAACTGGGCCTGCCGCTGCCCGAGAGCGTCGCGGAGGGTCTGCCGGACGCCCCGCTCAGAGACCCTCCGCTTCCCTTTGGAACGCCCGCCTGAGGTGGCACTCGACCTGAACCCGAGCCATCTGATGCACGCCTATGGCTATGTGGCCGTGTTCGCGGCTCCCCTAGTGGAGAGCACTGGGATTCCCTTTCCGGGCGAGACGGTGCTGCTACTGGCCGCCGTCTACGCGGCCACCACGGGCCGTCTCAGCGTGCTCGGCGTGGTGTTGGCGGCCGCGGCAGGAGCGATCTTGGGCGACAACTTCGGCTACGGCATCGGGAGGCTTTTCGGGCGCGCCCTTTTAGTGCGGTTCGGAGGCTGGGTTCGGCTGACTCCCCGGCGCCTGGGGCTCCTGGATCGTTTCTTCCAGCATCGGGGCCCGCTCGCCGTGGTCCTTGCCCGTTTCATCACCGTGCTGCGCACCTTCGGAGCCATCTTCGCCGGCGCCGCCCGGATGCGGTATCGGACGTTTGTCCTGTTCAACGCGCTGGGTGGCGCAGCCTGGGCCACCGCCTACGGGCTGCTCGGCTTTGAACTCGGCCGGGCCTACCATCGGTTCGGTGGAGCCCTCTCCTGGGTGAGCCTGGGGGCGGGTCTCGCCCTGCTGGTGCTGGTGACTGGAGGTCTGATCCTGGCGCGGCGCCGCTTGGAGCGCTGGGCGGTCGGCGACTCTGACGAGCTTCCCCGGAGCGCCGCCTAGGCTCCCACTTGGTGCTGCCGGGAAGGCAGCAGCCGGGCTGCTAGCTGAGCCACCGCTCTGGATCGGGAGAAGTGGAATATCTCGGCGCCCCGGCGCAGGGCCAGCAGCTCGTCGTCGCTCAACTCCAACTCGGCGGCGGCGACATTCGACTCCAGCTGCTCGATCGACTTTGCCCCCGGTATGACGATCACTTGAGGCTGAGCCAGAAGGTAGGCGAGCGCCACCTGGGACGGTGCGCAGCCGTGACCGTCGGCTATCTCGTGAAGCATTCCCAAGAGCGGGGCGGCAGCGGTCAGGGCGACCTCCGTGAACAGAGCGTTGCCGCGGCGCAGGTCACCGGGCGCGCGCCCCGGGTGGTAGTGCCCCCCGAGAGCGCCCTGGGCCAGGGGGCTGAAGGCGAAGATGAGCCGGGAGTTCTGCCGAGCGTATTCAAGGAGACCGGACTCGGGCTCGCGCTGGAGCAGGTTATAGCGAACCTGATTGGAGATCACCGGCTGACCGAGGTGCCGCTCCGCCGCGATCCACCGCCGCAATGAGAAGTTGCTCACCCCCGCGTACCGGCTCATGCCCAGCGCCAGGACCCGGCGAAGGCCCTCCATCTGCCGCACCAGGGGGACGATCGGGTTGGTCCAATTGATCTGGTAGAGGTCGACCAGGGGAACGCGGAGACGGTCCAGGCTGCGCTCGCAATGGGCGACCATCACCCTTGGAGTCGGCATTATCGGGAGGAATTTGGTGGCCAGGAAGCGCTCTCCGGCCCAGGAGCTGAGGGCCTCCCCCACCAGCATCTCACTGCGCCCCGACCCGTAGAGCTCGGCCGTGTCAAAGACGGTCACCCCGAGGTCGAGCGCCCGCTGCACGATGGCCAGGCAGTCCGCCTGCGAATAGCTGGTGCCGTAGCCCCACTGCCTCTCCCCGAGCTGCCCGCACCCCAGCCCCACGCGCGATAGGCGCCGGCCGTCCAGATCCAGGTAGCGCACCGGCCGATTATGGTGCGAGCCCCCAAGTGGGCCGGGGGCGGGAGAGACCCGTGCTCCGGCGTTGGCGAGCACTGGGATGGGACGAGAAGGTGGGCGAAGCGGTGGTGGCCCCCCCTGCCCGGGTCGGCGATGTCGGCTGGCGGCGCCCCGATGCTGAGCCGCTGGGGCTCGTTGCACCGTGTCAAGGGTTGCGAGCACAACCTTCACCGAGCCGTGGTAGGGGTGAGTGGGCGCGCCGGTCAGAGTCGACAGCGAGGCACGCTCGCAGCCTCCGGCTTTTCCCCTTCACGAGGAGATCAATGCTCGCGACTGCCTGGCTGCCCGACCGCTGGCGTGACGGATTCCGGCCGCCGCCCGGCCTGCTGGCCAGCGTGCAGTGGTTTCTGCTCGCGATCGCGATGGTCTCTCTGGGGCTGGCGGTGGTCATCATCGGGCTCTTTTCCCACGCCGTACCGCAGCTGCGAATCTGCGCCTACCTGGGCATCGGCTGGCTCTCCTGGTGGCTGATTTCAGGGTACCGGCTGGGGAGGTTTCCACTCTGGAAGGACGTCCTGGCCGTCTTCGCCCTCTTCGTGGTGGGAGTCGGGGCGTCCGACTCCCATGGGGCCATCGGGGTCCTGTATGCGGCGCTGTACTTCAGAGCCTTCTATGCCAGTCCCGAGGGCTCGGTCGGAGTCGCAGCCAGCTTCATGGCCGCCAACCTGGCTGCGATGGCAGTGGTCGCCGGCCAGGCTGGGTGGGTCCGGTCCTTGGAGAGCGGGTTCGCGGGTTCCCTGGCCCTGGCAATGGCCGCGGTGATGATGCAGCTGCTTCGCTCGGTGGTGTCCCGCCGCCAGGGCGCCGCCCGCCGCGAGCGCACCCTCCGCCGAGCGGGCACCGAACTGCTGGCCGCGGCCAGTCCCACCGCGGTCTACCGGGCGGTGCGACGGGTCGCGGCCGAGGTGGTCGGAACGCCGACCCAGGTCCAGGTTTCTCTGGCCATGCTCGAGCGCTACGAATTCCGCATCATCGCTGCCGACCTTGCTCTCGATCGCCCTCCCCAAGAGTCTCGCCTGGGAGCCACCTCGCTCCCCGCCGCGGTGGTCGAGCAGCTGCTGGGCATTCAGCCGGTGAGCCAGCAGGGCGCGGCCCGCGCCCCGGTGCTAGAGG
>Ga0307374_10001632_pt1 | contig 41125 bp, 31 predicted proteins | sample OX3MG_FD_202532 | JGI IMG/M metagenome (GOLD analysis project Ga0307374, IMG submission 202532) | Soil microbial communities from Risofladan, Vaasa, Finland - OX-3 | ecosystem: Environmental > Terrestrial > Soil > Coastal area > Acid sulfate soil | place: Finland: Risofladan, Vaasa | collected... | reverse complement strand
TGAAAAAGGCATTAAAATAAGTGATGAAGAAATGAAAAAATTAGAAATGTAAAAACATAAATTTCATGGTGAATGGAATTATACAATAAAACCAAAGTTGTAAATGTTATTTTGTCCCAATTCCTTAGCTATGCGCACTTTATGAAATAATCAACAATTTTAAAAGATCATCTATCTACAAAAACTATCTGCTCTTCCTTCAGCAAAGGCAAACCTTTAAAACTCAGCATCACATTACCCACCGTAGCCACATCTTTTTCACAATAAACTGAAATGCGTTCCAGGTTTTTTTCTTTCCAATAAACATTACCGACCTGGCTTCCATCTATATCATCTTTAGGAGAGGGAATACCCAAAACAGCGGCCAGTAATTTCAAAGAAGTATAATGCTTATAGTCCCCAAAACGCCAAAGATGCAGGGTATCCAGCATTGGCGTGTCCCACGGTTTCATATTTTGAAAATCCATGTAAGACGGAATTGGAATATTATTGATCAACATTCTGCGGCATAAAAAAGGGATATCAAATTCTTTGATATTATGCCCGGTAAATATCCAGTTGTGATTATTGGCGTATAATTGTTTCAGAGTAGTAATAAATTGATTTAAAATTTCTTTTTCATTTTCAGAATACAAAGATTTTATTCTCAATTGCCATTCATTATTTTCTTTTTTAAAATAACCGAAGCTGATGCAAACTACTTTTGCAAACTCGGCCAGGATAGCGGCGCGCATCGGATAATATTCTTCAGCAGTGGTATTTGGCGGAAGGCTTTTACTTATTTTCTGTATCCACAGTTCTTTCCACTCATCATCTAATAAATTGAAATCTTCTTTTTCAGAAACGGTTTCAATATCTATAAGGAATAAATTTTCAAGAGATGTCTGATGCATAAAAATTTTATTTGGCTAAATGAATATACGCCAAAAAAATTCTGCAGAAAAATTGAGGAGTGTATTTCAAATTGAAAAACTACTTTTTGGTTTTCGATAAATAAATTTCTTCCATGGTTGAAATTCAGTTGAAAATAAATTCTCTGATCTTTTATGAGATTTTAAGTTAATCGTTTTTGAGTTCTGAGTTTCATATCTAAGAAATTATATCCCCCTTTGTTCGTAAGTTAGCTTATTACTTTTTTCATTTTTTTGTAATTTTTTTCATTTTAAACATTTATTCTATTGTTTAGTCAAATAAAGTAAATTGTTCAAGCGTTTAAGCGTTTAAAAAGAATTAAGCTATTTTAAACAATCTCCATTTAATATTTATTTGAAAACACGACCAATGAAAAAAATTAAAGTTGCATTTTTATGTATCATTTTTTTATCTGTTAACCCTTCCCATCCTTTTGCCCAGGTTAGTGTAGGTGTAAGTATATCCGCTAACATTCCTCCTCCGGCACTACCAGTTTATACCCAACCTCCATGCCCTTACGATGGATATATGTGGACGCCTGGCTATTGGGCTTATGGTGACATGGGCTACTACTGGGTTCCGGGAGTTTGGGTCCGGCCTCCTCACGTTGGCTTCTTATGGACTCCAAGTTATTGGGGATTTGTCGGTGGTGTTTATGGATGGCATGCAGGTTATTGGGGGCACCATGTAGGATTCTATGGTGGAGTTAACTATGGTTTTGGATATGGGGGTGTTGGTTTTGGCGGAGGAATGTGGCACGGAGGTGCCTTCCGTTACAATACAGCAGTAACGAATATAAATACTACTGTCATTCACAATACTTATATTGACAGAACTGTAATAAATAGAACAACAGTAATCAACCGTACCAGTTTTAATGGTCCGGGTGGAATTTCTGCACGCCCCAGACCTGAAGATGAGGTAGCAATGAGGGAAAACCATATTCAGGCAACTTCTGAACAAATGAATCATGAGCACACAGCAAGTTTGGATAGAAACCAGTTTGCTTCGGTTAATCACGGGCGCCCTGCAACTACTGCAATGAATAGAGTTGGTGGCGATCGGTTCAATCAACATGGAAACCTACGTAACACATCAGAAGTAAGGCATGCAAATAATGTAAATCAAGGAAACAGGCAAATAGCAAACCGATCAAATAGCAGAAAAGCGCAACGTCGGTATGAAAAGAAACATAATAGGCAAGCCCATAATAGACATAAATAAAAAAATATTACGAATTATTTCTCTAATTCTTCTTCAAACAAAAAGTCGATTCTTAAAGAAACGAATCAAAAAAAGCTACCATTGAGGTAGCTTTTTCTTTTGAAAAATAATATCAAGGAAAAATTTATTTTGCACACCTATCCGATTAGTCATGGAAACTTACAGGGGAAAGGCAAATTTGTTAAAATTCCTTTATAGCCAATATTTATTTACATTCAACATTATTGCTGCTGCTGAAATCGAATCAATATTTATTCATTTCTAATCAGAAATTGTAACGTGCTGTCGCAGGTTTGGATACCTGAACCGGCGTGGGAGCCTAATCCAAATTTAATCCACTCGCGTTCCGATTCGTAAAGGGTTGGGGATACAAATCAGAAATCTATAATGTAAAACCTACAAATATGGTGAATGCCTGGCTTTTCCATTTCTCAGAATTATCAATATCATTCAAATTGGAAAGTCCTATTTCGTACCTGGCCCCAAAATTTATGAATGGCAGTTGTATCCAAAGTCCGCCGACTGCCGACCAATCGCCCTTTTTAAATAGATTTTGACCGGTTTTTAAACTATCAATACTTTGTTTGAGCAGTCCGCCAACCTGCGAGCCCACCTGAAGTTTTACTCTTTTACTTGGCCCTACATTTATGTTCAAAAGCAATGGAATTTTTAAATAATCCAACTTTGCCTTTCGCTGGCTGCCATCGCTGAAAAGATCGTCGTAAACCGTAGAGGCATCATTGGAGAATTCAGCAGTTGATTGAACAAAATTTATTTCCGGCTGAAAGCCAAATCTTTTTGAAAAATTAAATTGCATGAATGCGCCCAGGAGATAATTATAATTGAAACCTGAATTATAAGATTCGCCATTTATCCTATTGATATTAACACCGGCCTTGGCGCCAATTCTAAAAAAATTTTCATGATCGGAGTTAGGATCAAATTTTCTTTGAGAAAAGACATGCAAAGAAAGAAAGGTTAGCCCTACAAATAATAATTTTTTCATAGTAAAGGGTTGAGCATTCAATATTAAAGAAAAAGAACTACAAGCCGGAATTTTTTAATAAACGGTTTCTAAAAGTTTAAGAAATATTCCGGTTTGTGTCCCTTTATAAATGCACCCCAGTTAAAATTTAAAAATCTTATCTTCTCCAATAGCCACGCACCCAGAACCAACCGCGTCTTTTATGTTGCCAATGCCCTCCAATGTAATGTAAATGTCCAGGACGTGCTGCTACCCAGTAACCTTTGCGATACTCATACCTTCCGCCACGAACAATCCATTCATCGCTAACCCAAATATAATTGGGCCCAGGAGCCAATGGATGGGAATATCCCGTTGGCATAGGTCTCTCCCTTACAACAACAGCCGATGGGCCGCATCCGGAAACAAATAATAAAATAACAAATAAAGTACTTAAAAAGAAAATAATCTTTTTCATTTGATGTGGTTTTTATTTATAGATAAAATTTTTAAAGAAAAGTTTAATGAATTGTTTTTTTAATAAAGAAAATGGTAAACACTACTTTACATTAAAACAAAAATTAAACCGGATTTGTTTTCAGAACTCCCGTCAACAGAACTGGGAAATTTTCCAACTTGAATTAATGTTTTATAAAAAAGCCAGCAATGTGCCAGCTAATTTGTGGAGGATATCGGACTCGAACCGATCACCTCAAACATGCCATGCTTGCGCTCTACCAGATGAGCTAATCCCCCTTTTCAGCCCGCAAATATAAAACTGAATTAAATAGTCTTAAAAACATTTTTAATCACCCCAGATTTCTTCTTTTCCTTCGAGCCAAAGTTTTACTAAACGGTTAGAAACTGATTTTGGTCTTTCGAGCGGATAGCCCAAAGCCCTGTCCCAGCAAAGGCTTGCCAGAACGCCAAGAGATCTTGCCACTCCAAATAAAACGGTATAAAATTCATATTCCACCATCCCGTAATGAACCAGCAAAGCGCCGCTATGGGCATCTACATTAGGCCACGGATTTTTTATTTTAGCGATTGATTGTAAAATAGGTGGTACCGTTTCGTAAATATTCCAAACTGTTTGTACCAGTTTATCATCTGGCATGTGCTTCTTTCCAAATTCCATTTGCGCTTCAAAACGTGGATCAGTTTTTCTTAGAACGGCGTGCCCATAACCCGGCACTACTTTTCCTTCTGCAAGCGTCTTCTTTACATAAGCTCCAATTTGTTCTTTAGAGGGAAGATCGCTTCCTATTTCTTTCTGCATTTCAAAAATCCATTTGATCACTTCCTGGTTTGCAAGCCCATGCAAAGGGCCTGCCAGCCCATTCATCCCCGCTGCAAATGAAAGATACGGATCGCTCAATGCTGAACCTACCAAATGAGTAGTATGCGCAGAAACATTTCCTCCTTCATGATCTGAATGAATGGTCATGTAAAGCCGCATCAATTCCTGAAAACTTTCGTCCTCAAACCCCATCATGTGTGCAAAATTTCCTGCCCAATCAAGCAAACCATTGGGTTGTATATGCTTGCCATTTTTATATTTCCGACGATATATATACGCTGCAATTCGGGGAAGTCTCGCTATTAAATCCATAGCATCATCAAAAGTTGCCGACCAGTAATCTTTTTTGCTCATCCCATCTGCATACTTTTCGGCAAACTGACTTTGAGTCTGTAGGGCCATGATACCCACAACAAATTGAGTCATCGGATGCGCTGCCTCTGGCAATGATTCAATAGTGTCAAAGACAAAATTTGGCACATGGCTTCTCCGTTGCCATACATTCGTCATTTGCTGCACATCTTCATTTGTAGGCAACTCTCCTATAAGCATTAAATAAAATAATCCTTCGGGTAAAGGCTCATTTCCTCCTTCGGCTTTTGGAAGTTTTTCTTTTAACTCAGGAATGGAATATCCACGAAATCGAATTCCATCCTGCGGATCAAGAAGCGAAGTCTCTGTTACCAGGCCTGTCATACCACGCATTCCCTGGTAAATCTGTGATAATTTTACTTCTCCAATAATTCTGTCTCCATAGTTTTTTACGATATCTTTTACTTCATCGGCCATGATATCCGCCTTCACTTTAAATTTGTCTTTGATTACTCCCATAATATAAAATCGTTGTAAATGTGATTGGTTTTTATAATAAAATTCAACAGCGATAAAGTTAATCTTATAGCTGCTTTTCAACAAAACAAATATTTTGAATCAACGGTTTATTGCGAAGCCTTCCTGTATAAATACCAGGCAAGGATTCCAAAAACAGCATTAGGTAACCAAGCGGCAATGAAAGGATTAAAATTTCCTTTCATTGCAAAAACAGATGCAAACCTGCCTACCAAAATATAAAGCACACATAGCAAAACGCCGAGAGCAAGGTGAAAGCCACTGCCGCCACGGATCTTTTTTGAGGCAATGCACGCTCCAATGATGGTGAGGATAAAAACAGAAACCGGGTTAGCGTTCCGGTTATTTTTTTCCAGCAATAGTGAATTTACATCTCCTGAACCGCGAATTTTTTCAAGTTTTATAAATTCATCCAATTCCGGCGTAGTTAATTTATCTTTCATATATACATCTACCTTCAGGTCGCGCGGTTTGAAATTAAAATTCATTTGCATTACAGAAGTATCCTTTAACTTCTGATGAAGGCCGTTTATCCATCTTTCCTGTATGTTATTTAAACGCCATTTTTTGGTTGCGGTATCCCAGGTAATATTTAACGCCCTTAAGTTATAAACCAGGTTTGTTTTATGAAACCTCTGAATAAAAAAATTGCTTCCTGATTTACTGGTAGTGTCATAATAACGGATACCCGCATACGAAAATGAATCCAGTTTAAAATATTTATTACTGATAGTAGAAGTATTGACATAGCCGCCATAATTCATGTCAATATATCTTGATGTAAAATTCGCCCATTTTTCATTGGCAGGTGGTAATACGTATTGATTGCACCACCATAAAAAGGCCGTAAACAAGAACCCTACTACGATGTAAGGACGCAATACCCTGCCAAAATTGACCCCTGTACTCAATATGGCAATTATCTCTGAGCGGTTAGCCATTTTGGAAGTGAAAAATATTACCGAAATAAAAATAAAGAGAGGGAAAAGCATGGCATCTATCCTTGGAAGAAAACCAAAGTAATATTGCGTAATGATTTGTTTGAACGAAAGACCAGTCTTAGCAAAATCATCCGTTTTTTCACTTAGGTCAACAATGATTACAATCACGGTTAGCGCAATTATGCAAAAAAGAAAAGTAACAACAAATTTTTTAATAATATACCAATCAATAATCTTCATACTGCCACAAAAATGTAAATGAAATTAAGTGCCAAAAGTAAACGAATTTAATCAGCCAATTATCTGCTAATTAGAGATTGCTTATTTTTCCGACAACAAGTTCATAAGAATCTTTAATAAAATTTTTTAATTGTGTTTTTGTTAATGTTCCATCAATTATAATAGTATTCCAGTGTTTTTTATTCATGTGGTAGCCTGGTAATATACACGAATATTGTTCTCTTAATTCGATTGCATAATCCGGATCGCATTTTATATTGAACTGCAAAGGGGAAGATGATAAAGAAACCAGTAAAAAAATTTTGTGATTGGTTTTAAAAACCAGCGTGTCTTCTCCAAAAGGAAAACTTTCGGTTACGTTTTTTAATGATAACACATACTCTCTTAATTCTTCTATGTTCATAAAATATTTCCTCAAACATTTACAACAAAACTCATAATAAAAGATTATTTGCTTTCCTTTTCAGGACGTAAAATCGCTGTTACTACATTTTTGGTTGACAATAATAATTTAGCCGCTACCTGAATTTCCTTTGCTGTTAAGGCATCAACATATTTATCATAATTAATAAAATAATCAGGATTATCACCGGGGAAATAAAAACTTTGAAGTTGGGCAAGCCATGCTTCATTTTCTTTTATATGTACTTTATGTTGTTCTTCCCATTGTTTTTTTACTTTTTCAAGGTCTTCTTTTTTAGGGCCATTTTTTATAAGGTTTTGGATCTCGGCATTGGCTGCCTGAAAAAGAGTATCTACCTTTTCCGGGCCGCAGGGCAATTGCAGAAAATAAGTATAATGCGAATAAGGAATTTTTTCAAACTCAACCGGAATTCCACCGCCATAAATCCCCTGCATTTTTTCTCTTAAATTCTCTATAATTCTGATATTTAATATTTCACTGATGGCCTGTGCTTTTAAATCCAATTCATCTGAATAGGGCACTTCGCCGCTGTAAATCCCTATGATAAGGGCTTTGGGCTCTTTCCCTTTATATACATTCACATCCACCTTCCCTTGTACCGGCCGCAATTTATTATCTATATAATGAAATTTCTTTTTGGTGACAGGCAGGCTTGCAATATATTTTTCTAACAGAGGTTTCAGTTCGTTTTCGCTGATGCTTCCTACAAAAGTGAAATGCATTTCATTGGCATCTTCAAAATTTTCTTTGTAGATCTGCATGATCCTGTCAAGATCCAAATGATCAAAATAGGAAGCTTTAGGAACAGCGATGGGCGCCAAAGGGCTATGATGATATAATACTTTAAACAAACTATCAATAAAAACCACCTGGGGATTAGCGCTTAAAAATGCAAGTTGTGCTTTATTCCTTTGAACAAAAGATCTGAATAAAGTAGTATCCATACGGGGAGATGTACCATACAAATAAATAAGTTGCATCAAAGACTTTACATCCTTTAAAGAACTGCTACCACTAAATCCTTCTGATAAGGCTCCAAAAGAAGGACGCACTGTAACTGTTTTTCCACTAAGCGCTTTGTTTAAATCAACAGGAGAAAAATTCCCAACACCCATGCTATTGATAACCGGTATCATATATTCAACATTATATTTATCGCTTATCCCATAATTGTTTTTCCCGCCAGCCCTTACAGCGCTCATTAAAACCTCATCATTTTTAAAATCAGTATGTTTAAAAGTTACAGTTACTCCGTTGTTTAATGTGAAATTAGTGGTGCCTAAAAGAGCGTTCTTTTGGGTAGAAATAATCCTTCCTGCAACAGGAATTTTGGTTAATAACGAAGTTGAAATAGTTTTTCCCACATAAGGTTTTATATCCATTTTACTCACTTCATGTTTTACAGCAAGGATTTCAGCATCGGTAGGCAAAGTCCTTCCTGCAGCAGGCTGAGGTCCGGTGAGTGCTATAAATTCATTGGCATTTTGATTTAATTTTGCTCCAATAGAATTCACATCTTCCAAAGTAATCTGAGGTAATAGGCGCTTATAATATTTTTCTTCATTAGCTACGCCGGGAATAGCGTCGTGTGATAAAAAATTATCGATATATTCTTCCACATAATTTGCCGATTCAGTTTTGTTTTTCTCATTAAAGGCCTGTTGAATATTATTAAGCATATCGGCCTTAGCTCTTTCCAGTTCAGGTTTCGTAAAACCATACTTTTTTACCCTTTCCAATTCTTCCTGGAATGCTTTTAATCCCGTAAGGCTATCGTTGTTTCCTGTTCCTATATAGGCCTGAAAAGCTTCATATCCTCTGGCATCTGAACCAAAATCTGTTACCGCATATACAAATGGAGGATTTCCCTTCTGGGTAAGTTCGCGAAGACGCTGATTGAAAAGATCTGAAAAAATATCTTTGATCAAATCATTTTTATAATCGCCAAGAGTAACTATCGGTTTTACCTTTTCGGCAGAATAATGAACCTGGAAAGCATAACTCGTTGCTTCTTTATCGGTAACTACAGCAGCAACGCTTTTTTGATAAGGTGGCACATCAGCATAAACTCTCGGCCTTTCATCTACAGGATTTTTAATATCGTTAAAATATTTCTTAATCAATTTTTCCGCTTTAGCCGGATCAATATCGCCGACTACTATCACAGCCATTAAATCGGGGCGATACCAATCTTTATAAAATTTTCTGATAACAGAATATGGCGCATCTCTCACAATGCTGTCAATCCCGATAGGAAGCCTGTGTGCATATTTGGAATCTGCATATAAAAGAGGAAAGATTTTTTTATTGATCCTGTCCTGCGCGCCTTTCCCAAGCCTGCTTTCTTCCAAAACAATCGGACGTTCTTCATCAATATCAGAAGCTTTATCAGTTACGTTATGCGCCCAGTCTCCCAATATTTGAAAACCTTTATCAATATTGGAAGGCTTGTCTGTAGGTATGGAAAGCCTATAAATTGTTTCATCAAAACCTGTTGAAGCATTCAAATCGCTTCCAAAGCCAACACCTATTGATTGCAAAAAAGAAATGATATCGTTCTTTTTAAAATGAGTAGTGCCGTTGAAAGCCATGTGTTCGGTTAAATGGGCGAGGCCTTGCTGGTCATCGTCTTCAAGAATAGAACCTGCATTTACTACCAGTCTCAATTCTACTTTTTGTTCGGGCTTTTTGTTTTGGCGAATGTAATAAGTGAGGCCATTGCTGAGTTTGCCAACTATTACAAGAGGATCCAACGGCAAGGTATCATTCAAATTCTGCTGCGCAAAAAGAGTTGGAGAAATAAATAAGAGGAAAATTGAAAGTATCTTTATCAATTTCATAAAGAATATTTATATTGAAAAAAACAAATGTAAATGAGATGAAAAAAAATGTATGTTAAATGTTATTTTCAATATGATAACAGTTTCTTTTCCAGGATGGAAAAGAAAAACAGGGATACAAGATATTTTTAGACCACCTCTCCCTCCAGGTCATAATCAAAAACATTTGTAATTTTTACATTCACAAAATTGCCCGGCGTTAGTTTAATTTCTGAATTAATGATTACTTCATTATCCACTTCCACGCTGTCAAATTCAGTTCGTCCCAAATATTTCCCTGCTTCCTTTTTGTCAATAATTACTTTAAAAACTTCCCCTATTTTTTCTTCATTTTTCTGATAAGATATTTCCTGCTGCACTTCCATTATTTCCTGTACCCTTCTCTCCTTTTCGTCTTCTGAAACATCATTCATTAAATCATGTGCAGAAGTATTTTCTTCATGAGAATAAGTAAAAATTCCAACGCGGTCGAATTTTATTTTCTTCAAAAATGTTTTTAATTCTTCCACATCATCCAGAGTTTCGCCGGGGAAACCGGCTATGAGCGTGGTTCTCAGGCAAATTCCAGGGATCTTCGATTTTATCTCTCCGATAATATCTTCCATTTCTTCTCTTGTAATTTGACGTTTCATGGCTTTCAAAATCCGATTGCTCGCATGTTGCAAAGGCATATCGAGATAGTTACAAATGTTTTCCCGTTCTTTCATCGCATCAATAATTTCCATTGGAAATTTAGAAGGATACGCATAATGCAATCTTATCCATTCTAATCCCGGAATATCTGCCAGGGCATGAAGCAATTTTGGAAGTTCTCTCTTTTTATAAATATCCAAACCGTAATAAGTAAGCTCCTGTGCTATCAGCATAATTTCTTTTACACCCCGCGATACTAATTTTTTTGCTTCATCCACCAATGATTCGATCGGGCGGCTTATGTGTTTTCCCCGCATTAAAGGAATGGCACAAAACGCACAGGTGCGGTTACAGCCTTCGCTTATTTTCAGGTAAGCATAGTGGTTAGGCGTGATTAAAAGTCTTTCGCCCACTAATTCTGCTTTATAATCCACATCAAATTTTCTCAACAAAAAAGGTAATTCCATGGTGCCAAAATAGGCATCCACTTCAGGAATTTCTTCTTCCAGGTTCTGTTTGTAGCGTTCGCTAAGGCAACCTGTAACATAGACTTTATCAAGCTTTCCCCGTTTTTTTAATTCTACCTGCTCAAGAATAGTATTGATACTTTCCTGTTTGGCTAGGTCAATAAATCCACAAGTGTTTATTACAACAATATTATGATCAAGCTTTTTACTTTCGTGCAAAACATTAATATCGGCTGCCGCTAATTGTCCACTCAATACTTCGCTGTCAACCATATTTTTACTGCATCCAAGCGTGATGATATTTACTTTGTCTTTTTTATTTTTTGTTTTCATTTATTTGATACTGATTTTACTAAGCCCCTAATTGCTTATTCCTTCACCGCCTTTATCCCCGGCAATTCTTTTCCCTCAAAATATTCGAGCAAAGCGCCACCACCAGTGGAAACATAACTTACTTTATCGGCAAGACCGAATTCATTAACCGCGGCTACACTATCGCCACCGCCAACAAGACTGAATGCTCCGTTTGATGTAGCTTCTGCAACAGCTTCTGCTATACATTTTGTGCCATGTTTAAAATGTTCCATCTCAAAAACGCCCATTGGCCCGTTCCATAAAATAGTCTTTGAATGATGAATAACCTTACTAAAAGTTTCACAAGCCATCTCACCAATATCAAGTCCCATCCAGCCATCCGGGATATCATTGCTTAATGAGCCCGATACCATCGAATCTGCATTAAATTTATCAGCAATAATAGAATCTGCAGGCAAATGAATGCATACACCCTTTTCTTCAGCTTTTTTCAGTAATTCGTTTGCTTTTTCAAGTTTGTCATCTTCACAAAGAGAATTTCCTATTTTTCCACCCATTGCTTTAAAAAAAGTATAGGCCATGCCACCGCCAATTATGATATCTGAAGCCTTATTTAAGAGATTTTCTATAATAAGAATTTTATCTGAAACCTTTGCCCCTCCTATAATTGCAAGAAATGGTTTTTCAGAATTATGCAACACTTTTTCAGCATTGGACACTTCGGCGTTCATCAGCAAGCCAAACATTTTTTTATCTTTTGGAAAAAACTGCGCAATAACAGCCGTAGAAGCATGTGCCCGATGAGCCGTTCCAAATGCATCATTTACATAAACATCACCCAAGTCGCTTAATTTCTTCGCAAAAGCTTCATCGCCTTTTTCTTCTTCTTTATAAAAACGAAGATTTTCAAGGAGTAATACTTCACCAGGTTTTAATTCTTTGACTTTTTGCTGTGCCTCAGCGCCAATGCAATCAGTAGCAAATAAAACCGTGGCGCCCGGCAATAATTCTTTTAAATGCGGTAATAAATGTTTCAATGAAAATTTATCTTCAGGGCCGCCTTTAGGTCTCCCCAAATGCGACATTAAAATAATACTCCCACCATCTTTTAAAATTTTTTGAATGGTTGGAACCGCAGCGCGCATCCTGGTATCATCAGTAATATTAAAATGCCCATCAAGAGGCACATTAAAATCAACCCTTACTAATGCTTTTTCATTTTTGAAATTGTGTTCTGAAAATTGGCTCATATATTTTTAAATTATCTTCAAAAATAAATAAAAACGCCGAGGGAGGTTTTCTTTTTTAGACGGAGATGGTTTTTCAAAAGAAAAAATTTAAAGAAATAAAAAGAGGAATTACAAATAATTACATGCCTTTCCATAGGTAGTAGGTTTGTTTATTGCTTCACTTACTTAAAATAAAATTAAAAAAAACTTTTTCATTCACATATTGTTACCGGTTTCTGCCCGGGATAGGCAAACTGCGAAAACGAAAGTTTCTATTGGCAAAGGAATCGTAATCCAAAAATTAATTTTTAAAAAAAGTTTAATAGAATAATTTTTATCTGATTATCAACAACCATCCTTTTCCTTTTTCCACCGGAATTTTTTCACCCACTTTAAAAACTCTTGCAGGCTGAAAATTCTTTACTTCGGGCGCGGTGATTGTTGCTTTCGAAGGATCTATTCCTAATTTTTCCCAATCAATTTTTAATTGCACATCTGTATCATCATCAGCCCAACTTGCAATGGAAATTAATGCAGCGCCTTTCTTTTTATAAACTGTTACCAGCACTTTATCATTATCCGTTTTTACCGGGCAATTATCGCTCCAGTAACCGATCATCTGTGTTCCCTGCATTCCAAAACTATCCCATAATTTCCAGATAGGGCGAGGGTCTGCGTTATCGCTCCACGGCAGGCGGTTAGTCATTCCGTAGATCATTCCACGCCATGGATTGCCACCACCTTGAAGCATTTCTCCCATCAATCCAAAAGGAATTCCACTCACTTCTGTAAGGAAAAAATCAGGTGAATTGTGTTCATAATCAAAATATTCTCCGAACCATAATCTATTGATGTATGGAAAATGTTCCATGTACAAATTAGCGCTGTTATTCCATCCATCCGCTTTATCATATTGATTGGCAGAGTGCAAATCAATAATTCCAGGATGGCCGTCTCTTGTCAATACTCTTTTTATTCTTTTCATGGTAACGCGATCAAACGCAACGTCATCGAGATAAACTCCATCAATACCTACCTTTTGCACGAGCCAGTTCATTCCTTCTACATAATAATTGTGCCAGCGGTTCATGCCACTATTGATAATGGCGGCATCTTTTAATTCAGGTACAAACCAGCCCGGAATATAATCAGAGCCGATGTGTTCCTGAAGCCAGCTAAAGCCACCGCCTTTTCCGGCAGAATAAATTTCGTGATTCAGACTTCTCATAGCAAACGTTTCATAAGCATGGTCAGACAGTTCACGAATGGTGTTGTAAATTTTCACTTTCAATCCTACAGCGTGAGCGGAATCAATATATGCCTTCATTGCCTTCCACGCAATAAACGGATAATTGATATAAGGATTAATGGCAGTAGCATGATGGATATTTATGATGGTAGCCCCGGTAGCCTTGACGGTAGCTATCGGACTGTAAGCATGATAAAATCTATTAGCCCATTGAAAATCAGTATTTATCGGATGAAAGGGAGTGATCAGCAAATTAAAATCATAATACAAAACGTCTCCCTTCTTCATGCTTCGCGGGCCACTATAATTATCAGACAAAATTGATTTTCCTTTTTCAAAAATATCAATACCTCCTTTGTTCTCATTTCCCCAGGAAGCAGGCAACAACAAGGGCTTTTGCAAATAAAAATTGGTATTTAACGGGCGAACATAATTTTGATCGCGCAGCGAATAATGCAATCCTGCGTTTACATTGCCTATCCATGTGCCATCCTGGTTTTTATTGGCTACATCCCATTTCCATAAAACACTATCCGGGCGTTTCTCTCCTTTCAAACCCAGGCCCATAATATATTTTGCTTCATTTTTTTCAAAAGGAATGTGCATGGTAATATTGCTCAAATCAATATCTTTTAATGCAGTCACTTTTACTTTGTAAGAAACAAAACCATCAAACTCCAATGAACCTTCCACTTCCATTTTCAAATCATCGGAAATATTAACAGCGGTCCACTGCACGGTTCCAGGCTGACGCAACGTGAACTTCACTCCGCCTTTTTTCATTTTTATATCTTTTAAATCGGATGCTTTGGTAAAATGAAAATGCATCCCTTCTGCTAAAAGATTATTAGGCTGAGATTGATAACCTGTCATTTCAGATGTAAAAAAAGTTTGAATTTGTTTGGGGAGTCCATTATCATCAAGCATTACTTTTCTTCCTAACAGGCTTATAGTATTACCTGAAACTATTAATGGAGTATAAGGTGCAATCACCGTGTTAGCCTGCGCCATCGTAGAGTTAAGCCATGTCAGCCGGCTCATTTTCAAGGGTTCATTTACGCCGTGATTGATAGCGATTTTATTTTTTACAACCAATTCTATGTTGATTTCTTTAGCATACAAATTATCATCTGATGTTACCTTTACTTTTCCAAAATATTTACCGGGTGACGTATTTTGGGGCACATCAATCAGACACCACAATGGCTGCACTTTGCCTTTATCAACATTTACTACTTTGTGCATAGGATTTCCTCTATAATCGGTTCCATCGGTATTGAGGCATGATATATCTTTAGTAGAAATGATTTTTCCACTATTTGTTTTTAGTTCGGAAAAATGCAATTTTATATTTTTTATATCCTGCAAAGCATACACGCCTAATTGATACGCAAAATTTTCGCCTTTCATTGTTGTATCCTTAAAAGTATTCTGTAATCCTCTCTCAATCCATCTTTCGGGTAAATCATTTTTCATACGGATCGAGTGCAGGCGGTCTTCCGGGAAAATTAAAAACGGTTTATTTTTGTTTTCCTCAATTAACCGATCCGTCTCATTTTTTGTTGCAATAACTTCCATTGGATAAAAACTGTTGAATGCATTGATGGATTGAAATTCCGTAACCTTTGCCAATGGAATATTTTTATCATTATCAACATCTGTAAGCCATTCTTCAGAAGCCGTATTTTCAGGTTTTAAATAAATGCCTTTAGGATAATTGGAACGGCCTTCATTTTTATAAGGCATATAATACACATAATAAATCCCTTTGCCGGTAACGGGTTCAAAATAAATTTCACCATATTCACGATTAAGCGTACCCGATTTTACATTCAATACTTTTTGATGAGTAGCAGCATCCTCCACAATGATTCTTTTTAATTCAGGCTGTTCATCCCTTCTTCTCCATAGAATAGTTGCCTTAGCTACTTTACTAGTTCCGTTGTATTCTAACACTACCCGATGATTACCGAGAGAATCGGGATTCCAGCAACCATCACAATTGGCATAAGGAATTTCCTGCGAAAAGGCAGAAAAACCTGTTAATAATAAAATAAGAAAGATCAATTTTCTTTTCATCTTATATAGTATTAAAAATTACTTATTCCATTTAATTTATATAAATCTCAAAATATTTTTAAAACTAATGATTAATAATATGAATTAGGTAATCAATCGTTTGCACAAGAAAAGTTATACTCCACAAAAAGGCTATTATTATTTTGATGTCTCTTAAATTTTAAAACCTAAACAGGAGATAACTTTACAATTATTTCTGATTGTGTTAGCCCAGCGGTAATAAGGCCACCCTGATGACTGGCCTGACTGGGTTTCTATTAGTTATAGTAAAAAATTATTCAGCCTCATCTAACGAAAAGAAAGTTTTCGTTGCCAACATTTTAAAATGTTTCTAATAGGAGCATTTCAAAAAATGACAATCTCGCCTTGGGCAGCTTTTTTCTATTTTGATATAATAGTCCAAATATCGTGTGATTCGTACCAGGCGTCGAGTATTTTGAGCCAGGCGTCGAAAAAGTTTTTTAATTCGGATTATAAGAATAAATTTTGTTAAGGATAATTACTTTTTACTTGAAAAAAAAGAAACTATGTATGCAACAGTTTTAAACCCTGGAAATTACTGCTGTTACTACTATTCTTATATTTGTTTAAAACTTCCTGTAAAAGCTTTTTTAATTCAATATTTTCTTTACGGAGTTGTTCATTCCCCGCCTTAAGTAAATTGGTTCTTCAAGTTTCAAATTGCAAATAAACCAAATTTGTGAATAACTTTTTTAAGCTGAATTGCTACAAAATCTTTGATTACATGCAGCGAAAAGGAAGTTTTCGTTGTCAATATCTTGAAAAATGCTTTTAAGAAAATTTTTTTACTGCTTTTTAATTGCTGAAAAATGAACACATTTTTTTTCATAGTAGATGAACACAGCCCGCCGCAATACAGTAACCATCTGTAAAATTATCTGTCACTATTAAAGAGCTGTTGTATGAAAAATATATATATTCTTTTTGCCATTGCATTTGTTTTTCTTTTTTGCACTAGCTGCAAAAAAAAACCTTCCACCCAACGTATTGCCTCCTATTACACAAACAGGCGCTAATACTTTTGGTTGCAAGATAAATGGCGTTGTTTGGGTTCCCTACTTTCAATGCAGCGCTTTTACAAGCCCATGTAGTGAAATGCAAACAGATTTCATGCACCAGAATGCCAATTCCTTTTTACCATTAAGCTTTCAATTTGGAGTGGAAAGAAGCAATAGAGTAGCCAACGAAGGTTCTTTTGTGATTGCAACACGCTCATTCGGACAAACATTTGCAAGTACAATTTCGCAACTGGGAAATGTATTCGATTCGCTATACATTGGCTGCATTTTTAATAATTTCTCTTACGACAACGTTGGATTTCCTGGTCAATCACAAGTTACTGGAAATAATTTCACTATTACAAAATTAGATACCATAAATAGAATCATATCTGGAACATTTAATTTTAAATTTATTGAATATCCAGACTCCATAATAGTTACAGATGGCCGGTTCGATTTTAAAATTGATGATTACTGCAAATGTAGCCATTAGCAATACTAAACTTTTAAAACTTTTAGCTCATGAAAAAAAAGTCTGCAACGCTATGCAACAAAGTAAAGGATATTGGTGTCTATAAATGGGTTTACAAAGAAATTTTTCATACTACAATCACCCGCCTGAAAAATGAAAACATTTTTTTTCATAGAAGATGAGCACAGCCCGCCGCAACACCGATAGCCATTTGTAAAATTATCTGTCTCTATTAAAGGGCTATTATATGAAAAATATATTTTTTCTTTTTTCAACTTTTGTTCTGTCAATTTTTGCAAAGCCCAAACTTATAATACTCACTACCGATTTACTGTGAAACTATGGAATTGATTTTTTAAACTTAGAGGATTATACTTGAATTGTTTTGCACGATAAAGGCCCACCAAAATAAATTACATTTAGCCTATTCTTTTTTGTAACCTATAAACTTTTTCACCATGAAAAAATTACAAATCATGCCATTAGCCGCCTTACTGTTCATCTGTTTTTGTTTTGCACAATGCCACAAAGATAAAACCCCTGCACCTGATAACCCGTATGGATTACCGAATGCAACACAAACAGGGGCCGGTGTTTTTGCTTGCCGTATAAACGGAATAAATGCAATTGCAAAAAATGATATTTACCACCAGGGAGGGGGAGCGTCAATCAATGATACAATTGCAGTAAAAGGTAGTTTTATTATTGGCCGATTTTTCGCAACAATATATGTTGGATTAGAAAGTAATGCGATGGAAAATGTTACCTATAGTTTAGCAGATACTTTCCATACATATTGCTTTTTTATAACAGATTCAACATGCCAAGTCATAGGCAACGTCACTGCCATCAAATCTAAAATTGGCACTGTAATTTTTTCAAGGATAGATACAAACAATAAAATCCTTTCTGGAACATTCAATTTGAAAGTACCTATTCCTAATTGTGATACTTTAAATGTTACAGACGGCAGGTTTGATATAAGTTATTAACTCTTTCAGGTTTGATATACACTATTAATTCTATCACTCTTTAAATTTACTATCATGAAAAAATTTCTTCTACTAATAATTAGCTTCATAGTCATAAGTTCTCTGAAGGCTCAAACATATGATACCACTACGTACTACGGTAAAATGGACTTTATTTTCAATAACATCAGCCACACGCAAATCACAACAGGTTTGCTTCGAGACTATGGTATTGATTTTTTAAACTTAGATGATTATACCGGTAAGGTGCTTAACGATAGTAACTATGTTACCCTCACCGACTGGCGTTCACTCTATGCAAGCATCTATAGCGAGCAAATAAATACACCCGTTACCATGCTATATCTCGATACTATCAATAGACTCATCAGCCAATACGCTTTATCTAATCTTCCGGTTACCTTTACCTGCCTTTATTACAATTATAATGTATTAGATAGTAATGCGGCCATTCATAATTTAATGACCATTCAAAATGGGCAATTATACGATGTAGCAGGACGCACGCAAAGTCCTTATCTGCTGCACAGTGTATTTGCCATAGCGCCTACCCAGCAGACAATACCAACCGGAAACAACCAGTTGATATTGCGCCCGCAACTTTTTCTCAGTAATACGGGCAAAACCATCAGCACCCTGCAGATAGACCCGAAGGGCACGGGCACGTATCAAACCGTTAGTTTTAATACACCCATAACCGTTAATTACAGTACACCAGGACTTTATACGCTAAACTTTAAAATAACCTACACTGACGGTACCATCAATTACAGCCATACTAAATTAGCTGTTGATAATAATGATGGTGGAGGCCTTGCTAGTGTGCTGCACCGGAAAAGTGATTTTCACATTACCGGTTATGGGCCGCCTTATATTGAAGCACCTTTCATTTATGGCAATAATACGCCTTATTATCCCAACGATTTTACAGCCGATAAAACCTATTTAGGTATTGCCGCACAGGGAGATTATACGATAGACCTTTCAGTAAATAACAATACGGGTAAAATAAAAAAACCGTTAATCATCGTTTCAGGTTTTGATCCGGATGCGGTAAATAATAACGATTATTTGGGGTTAACTTATACAGGCGATTATTTACAAAGGATAAACTCCGATGGGAACGATTCAACTTATACTCCAATTCCTCTAAATGGATCCAGTGGTCTAGATAATGCGGACAGCTACGATATTGTTTACCTGCACTGGCACAATGGTACGGATTATATAGAGCGCAATGCTTACCTGCTGGAAAAATTAATACACATAGTTGACAGTATAAAAACAAGCAACGGTAGCACAGAAAAAAATGTAATAATTGGTACTAGCATGGGCGGCCTGGTAGCTCGTTGGGCTTTGCGCGATATGGAGATGAATAATATACCACATGATACAAGGCTATTCATCAGCGATGAGTCTCCGAACTGGGGCGCCAATGTGCCACCGGCTTACCAGGCGCTTGTGCAATATATAGCGCCATGGCAGATTGTTAATATTGGCTGGCCTAGCCGGTTTCCTTATATATCCATCAGTTGGAGAGATATGTTTCCAGAAGCGATAGATGGTGTCAATATCTTTAACAGCCCGGCAGCGAAGCAAATGCTTATTCAGCGCTATGTTTTAAATGGCCAAACTCTTACGGCAGACAATTCAACTCATACTTCCTTTATGAATGAATTAAACACTATGGGATGGCCGCTTAACTGCCGCAATATTGTTTTGAGCAATGGCGCATGTAATGGAAATACTGTTTTTAATGATAATAGTGAAATGCTCAGTATAAGCGGAACCAAAAACTGGAGTTATTTCGGAAGCTTATGGAGGTCTTTTCTTTTGACATTGGTTGGGGACCATCCCGGTTTATCAGGTGTAATTGCTCCAGGCGCTCCTGTAAGAGATTTATCTTTATTGGTACAATTCCCTTTATCAGTTATTTCAAACAAAAGTAGTATCAATTTTGATTTTGGAGCGTGGGCAGTTCCATCCACCGGGACCTCCCTGATATTTAAAGGAGACGCATATCTTCACCGGCAGCTATTGTGGGTGCTTAATACCAATAGTTATATTTTTAAATGCCATGTCAATTCTACTTCAGATATGCTTCCGTTAGATAATGCACCTGGTAGCAAATATGATATTAGCCAATTTGGTATAAATATTGACACTGTAAATATTGACCTACACAAACAAATCGGGAATTGGATTAATGCCAATCTTTTACAGAAAAGTTTTTGTTTTGTTCCAACGGTAAGTTCACTGGCGCTAGACAATCCACAGCAAAATCTTAGGGCTTCTTTGTGCAGCAATATACCGTGTTTGCTTCCTGCACACGTAGCTGACTATTTTGCACCGCAGCAAAATGAAATACATGTATCATATACGACAGATAATTCCAATTGGATTCTTCAAGAGCAAGACTCTAATTTCAATTGTATAAGCGTTTGTCCGTCAAGTTTATCAATTTCTGGTGATGCTTCTTTTTGTATTACCTCCAATTCATATACCATTCCTAATCTTCCTGCAGGAGCAACCGTCACATGGTCTGCTTCTCCTTATGGTTATGTACAGATAAACAGCCCGAATTCAAACTCAACTACTCTCACAAAATTAATGGACGGTGCCATTACATTAACCGCAACAATAAATAATGCTTGCGGTACAAATCAAATTGTAATAACCAAACAAATCATTGCAGGTAATGTACTAACTGGTACCATAAACCAAGGTGGTGTCCTCACTCCAATGAATACGGTAAATTCTGTATCTGCGGGTGCCACGCTGGTAAATTTCCAATGGCCCGGCGTAACGGGTATTAGTTGCTATCAGTCATCCACCAATCCGCCGGTTTCACAAACAGGATTTATCTACTATTCTTACAACAATTCATTCTGGTTCACCCTTTCATCCGGGCAATCTATTACAGTTTCCTTCTCCGGCACAGGATGTGGTGGAACTACTGTCGCCACAAGATCATTCACAGTGGGCGGCCATTATTACGTGATATCACCGAATCCTGCTTACAGTTCCATCAATATCACGACCGCTTCACCTGGCAACAATTTAAAAACAGAAAGCTCCCAGCCAAGCACAACCGTGCAGGTGTCCATCATGGATGTAAATGGGATATTAAAGAAACAACAACAATTCAGTAGCAACACAGCCAATATGCAGATCAATGTAGCAGATCTGATTCCTGGAACCTATTTTGTGCGGATAATCAACGGAAACATTAATGAGACTCAAAAGCTAATCATTAACCGGTAAGTCTCTATTTTTTATAATGCAAAATATAATCCGGTAAGTAAAGCGGCTTACCGGATTTTTTATGTCCCTTTTTAAATCACTTATTAAGCGGCAGTTCCTTTCAGGTAACAGTAAAGGCATCTGGCATCCACAATGATTCGAGAAACATAGCACGCCTGATGAATTCACAGAAATGAAATATGTTAACCCGAAAGCCAAAGATGGAAGGGGGATCAAATTGAGTCTTTGTTAAACTGCAGTCTAATGCATTAAAAGGGTTATCAGCAGATCAAAATATTGATTACGCATCAAAAAGAACAATGAAAATAAATTAACTTTGAAAGACCTTTTTCTAAACCTCACAAATTCATTTAATGGATACACGCAGAGAATTCTTAAAGAAAGCCATTTTGTTGTCAGGAGCAACCGGGCTTGCTTCTGTAATGCCACCTTCCATACAAAAAGCCCTTGCTATCAATCCTCCTGCGGGCAGCACTTTCATGGATGCAGAGCATGTAGTGATATTAATGCAGGAAAATCGTTCGTTTGATCATTGCTTTGGTGCGTTGCGAGGGGTTCGCGGATTTAATGATCCACGTGTTATTCATCTCCCCAATGAAAATTCAGTTTGGTTACAGAGTAATAAAGAAGGTGATACCTATGCGCCTTATCATTTTGATATCAGGAATACAAAAATTACCTGGATGGGCTCCATTCCTCATTCCCGCTCAAGCCAGGTAGATGCCTTCAATGATGGCAGGTATGATAAATGGCTCGATTCAAAAAGATCGGGAAATAAAAAATATGCTGATATACCATTAACGCTGGGTCATTATACGCGTGATGACCTTCCTTTCAATTATGCGATGGCAGATGCTTTTACGATTTGCGATCAGCATTTTTCTTCTGCTATGACGAGCACTTGGCCCAACCGATTATATTTGTGGGGAGGCACCATCAGGCAAGAAAAAAATATAGATGCAAAAGCTTACATTAGAAATAATATTCCGTGGGGAGAAGCTACCTGGAAAACATTTCCCGAGCGACTTGAAGAAAATAATATTTCATGGAAAGTGTATCAGAATGAATTAAGCAACGGCGGCGGCTTCGTGGGTGAAGAAAGATCATGGCTTGATAATTTTGGATGTAACCCAATGGAGCAGCAGGCACAGTTTAATTCAAGATTTTCATCAAGGTATGTAAACACATTACGATCGCTTTCCGCAAGACTACCGGAAGAAATCAGCAAACTGGAAACGCAATTTGCTTCGATGACTTCTGCAGATAAAGATTTTGAAAAAGTGCAAAAAGAAATTGCGAAGAAAAAAGAAGTACTAGCTGATGCCAATGAACAACTGTTACAATGGAGTCCCGAAAATTTTGATAAATTATCACCTTATCAAAAAGATCTTTTTCAAAAAGCATTTACTACTAATGTTGGAGATCCTGATTATCTTTCATTGATTCCGCTCACTTACGAAGAGAATGGAGAAGAACGGGAACTTCCGATACCTAAAGGTGACGTTTTATACCAATTCCGTAAAGATGTTGATTCAGGAAATTTACCCACAGTTTCATGGATCGTGCCTTCACAAAATTTATCAGATCATCCGAGCGCACCGTGGTATGGCACGTTATATACTTCAGAAATTTTAGACATTCTTACCAAAAATCCTGAGGTGTGGAAGAAAACCATTTTCATTCTTACCTACGATGAAAATGATGGTTATTTCGATCATATACCTCCTTTTGTCGCATCTGATCCACAAGATCTGCAAACCGGGAAATGCTCTGCCGGAATAAATGTTACAGGCGTAGAATTTGTAAAACTTGAAAATGAACTGGCAGAAGGCATTAATAAGAAAGAAGCCCGCGGAGGCCCGATAGGACTCGGTTTTCGTGTGCCCATGATCATCGCTTCTCCATGGAGCCGCGGAGGAAAAGTATGTTCACAGGTTTTTGACCACACTTCTTCTTTACAATTTTTAGAAGAATTTTTAAACAAAAAATTTAATAAAGAAATTAAACAAACGAATATCAGCGAGTGGCGACGAACCATTTGCGGAAATCTCACCAACGCTTTCAGTTTGTATAATGGGGAAAAAACAGAGAGACTACCTTTTCTTTCCAAAGACCCATTTATAGAAAAGATATATAATGCTAAATTCCAGGAAGAACCTTCTTCTTATAAAAAATTATCTCCCCACGAAATCGCGAAGATCAACCGGGAGGCCGATTCTACTGATTTAATGCCACGCCAGGAGAAGGGGATACGGGTAGCCTGCCCACTTCCATATCAATTGTATGCCGATGGAAAAATAAGTGATGATAAAAAAACAATTGCAATCAGTATGAAAGCGGGTAATGAAATTTTCGGCTCGGCATCTGCAGGCTCTCCATTCAATGTATATGCTGCAGGAAATTATATTGCCAATACCGGAGACACAAATAGTCAATTCGCCGAACCGCGCCGCGTATGGCACTTTGCCGTAAAAGCCGGAGATACTTTAACTAATGAATGGCCGCTGGATGCTTTTGAAAATGGAAATTATCATTTGAGAATTTATGGCCCTAATGGTTTCTTCCGCGAAGTATCGGGAAATAAGAATGATCCTGCATTGCAGATTGATTGCGATTATCAGCGTAGCAGGTTGGTGAAATCAAATCTCACAGGAAATGTGGAATTAAGGATATCCAATAACGATACAAGTAAACCTGTCACCATAAAAATTGAAGATAATTCTTATAAAAATAAACCCATCATAAAAGTGATACCACCTTTGGGAAATGAAATCATTTCACTCGATCTGAAAAAAAGTTTTGGCTGGTACGATTTTACACTGCTCGTAAAAGGTTACGATTCTTTTGCAAAACGCTATGCAGGAAGAGTGGAAACCGGGAAAGAATCTTATAGTGATCCCTTTATGGGAAAGGTGAAAGTTTAGGGGAATAACATTAGTATTAAAAAAAAGAAGCATCCATTTTTGAATGCTCCTTTTTTCTTTTCATTGATGTTATTTAAAATCTGCATCGGTTAAACCGCTGTCTATTTTTGCATCTGTAATTTTTAATGGAATTTCAACGGATGTAATAATAGTTTCTGAATAAGGAATCATAATTCCATTTAATTCTTTATAATCGGAGTAAGATGTAGAAGATGGCCCTCCACTTGTAGTTACTGTCTTTTTTATCTTTAAGCCGGTTGTTGCATCAAAATATTCTTTTACAGTGTGTCCGGAACCTGAAGAAATACTTACCTCATAAGCATCTTCTCCATCAACGTTTGCCAACATTGGTGCCAGGGATAATTCGTAACCTGGATTTGAAAATTGCAATTCTGCAAAAGGCATTGCCTCTTCTTTAATCAGTTTCTTTGTAGCTTCATCTATATTTTGTAGCTGGCCCATAGACATTACACTCACACTATCCCCATTCACCAATTCCTTTTGTACCACCGTATTCGATGCTGTTAATGAAATGGTTGAAAGAATGTGATCAGGGGATTTATATTTATAACTCAGTTCGATTTCCTGCCCCTGAACATTCCCCTTTGCCGTGTAAGAAAAATCTTTAATTGATTTTATTTTATCTGCGCCACCCGCGGCTTTCAAATAATTATCAATCACGTCCCTGGCAGACATGTCTTTAGGTACCGGTTTCAATGGAACTCCTGTAAAGGTATTATTGGACGGATTAATATCCGGGTAATCATGATCAGGATCTATCGTAACTTCTTTGATGACGGAAGTTGATGGATAATGAAAAGTCCACTCGCCACCTCTTTGCCATACTTCGACAGGAAGCATAATCGAATCAGTTTGACCATTTTCCTGCACTATTCTCATTGGTACAGGTAATACCATTTGGTCATTATTTACGATTGTGATCAACGCCCCTTTCGATGGGTCATTATCCACATATTTTATATCAGTAATACCCTGATCCAGTTTGTCATTGGTAAAAAACCATTCTCTCCAGAAATACGAAAGATCTTCCCCGCTTACATTTTCTATTGTTCTGAAAAAATCCCAGGGAGTAGGATGTTTATAAGCCCAACGATCAATATAAATTCTAAAGGCAGAATCAAAACGCACCTTACCAAGAATCTGGTTACGTAAAATATCCAATCCATCGCTTGGTTTTTCATAAGCAGCCATGCCTAAAAAGTCTTGCTGGGTTACATCAGGAATCGTCATGATAGGATCTGCATCATCTTTAAACATATAGGGAGCCGTACTTTGAACATCATTTTTTTCATAAAATTCTCCGTGATTAAAAACTTTGGTATCCACGCCATTCATGAAAGTATTAAAGCCTTCATCCATAAAGGGAAATTTGCGTTCGTTGGAACCCACGATCATTGGAAACCAGGTATGTCCAAATTCATGGTTGGTAACATCCCATAAACCTGCGCCAGTGCTTTTCCATGAGCAGAAAACAAGGCTTGGATATTCCATCCCTCCTACAATTCCTGCGACATTTGTCGCTACCGGATAAGGGTATTCGTGCCATTCTTTAGAATATAATTCAATAGCGCCCTTTACAAATTCTGTGGATCTATCCCATGCCTGGGCTTGTGCGCTTTCAACCGGATATACTGATTGAGCCAATGCTTTCTTCCCACTTGGTAAATTGATACGGGCGGCATCCCATATAAATGCTTTGGAGGCTGCCCACGCTACATCGCGGGTTTCGTTACATACAAAATGCCAGGTAATATTTGGTTTATTGAGATGATACGAATTGCCATTTAATTCGTCTGCGCTAATGATAGTAACTGTTTTGTCACTTTTCCTTGCTTCCTTTAGACGGCTTAATACAGTTGGCGTTAAACATTCTTCAGGATTTTTTAATTCCCCTGAACCCACTATAATTAAATTGGAAGGAGCCGTAATGGTATAATCAATATTTCCATATTCAAGATAGAATTCACCAGCACCAAGATAGGGTAACGTATTCCATCCTTCAACGTCATCATACACACACATGCGGGGATACCATTGTGCTATTTCATAAATCCAGCCATTTTTTGTATCAACTCTTCCCATTCTGTCTGTTCCATATTTTGGTACTTTAAAATCGTAATTTATTTTTATTTGCACAATTCCTTTTTTGGGAGCCAATGTTTTCGGTAGCCAAATCTGCATCCGGGTATCAGAAACTATATATTTACCTTTTGTAACTTTTCCATCCATAGTAACTTCCACTGAATTTAACTCATCCCCCTTCGTAAATGCACGGTTAGCCCAGCGTCCACCGGTAATTAAACTGGTGGCCTCTCCGCGGCTGTCTTCCCTGTAAATATTCTGATCGAGTTGCAGCCATAAAAATTTTAAAGGATCAGGACTGTTATTTTTATAAGTGATAATAACGGTACCTTTTACTTTTTTTTCGGCAGTATCCAGTGTAGCCACTATTTTATAATCAACTCTGTTTTGCCAGTATGCAGGTCCCGGTTGCCCGCTTGCGCTTCGGTATTCATTTCCATTTGATGGATAAAAAAACGGAGCAAATGCTTTGTGCTGGTCATAATGTGAGCTGCTATCCGACTGAGAAAAAACAGGACCTCCGGCGATTATCACCAAAAATGTGACGATTACTATTCTTTTCATGTTTATAATTTAATGGAGTGAAAGTAATATATTCTGACAAAAGTTATTACAAATTTTCTGTCCTATTGAGTGCTTTCCTTTATCCATAGACGAAATATATCCGCTGGAAACAAAGAATTTTATTAAAAAATATTTTTCTTTTACGACTAAAAAAATAATTATGTACTTTGAACAATTATTAATATTTAAAACTGAAAAGTATGTTTGATGAAATCCTACAAGCAGTAAAAGAACATTTGGCCAATAATCCAGAGGTAGCTGCAGCTATTCCTGCCGGCCACGCAGATGCCGTAAACAAAGAAATAGCTACTCATTTAACGAACGGTCTAAGCAATCAAAGTTCTGAAGGCGGTGGTTTGTTTGGTGGAATACTATCAAAAATTGAAAGTAGTATGGCATCCGGTGGCGCTGTTACAAGTGCCATTGAAGGTGGATTAGTAAGTAGTCTTGCCAATAAATTTGGATTACCCCCATCAGTTACCGGCGCTATTGCAGGAGCTCTTCCAGGGATACTTCAAAAGTATGCTAACAAAACATCGGGCAATGCGCCAACCACTGGTTCATAACAAAATCCTAGGACTTTTACAATCGAAATTTCTAACTCATCTGGTTGATTGAATAACCGGAGTTTGATTGTTATTGCCAGGATAATAGGGAAGCATAGGATAACTGCTTCTTTCGGCGCTTATGCTTCCGGAGATAGAGAATGTTCTTGCATCATTGATATACATGAGACCTAATGAAACGGAAGGATTCACATTAAAACGGTTTGACAAGAATGTATTGTTCTGGTAGTTTTTATTGAACCCTGTATTAATAAGAGATGGACTGAAATTCATGAAAGCCGGTATCACTGATATGTTGGCAAAGGCATAAAAATTATTATTTAATCTACGGTTTAATTGAAGTCCCATAGGTGCGGCAAGGATAGTTGCATTGCTTCCATTGAAAAAAGAGATAGTAGTTGAAAGTTCACCATAGCTACTCCAAAACCATTTTTTTTGAGAAAGACTGTCATGAGTAAATGTATTATTTGCAAAACCAATTCCTTGTGTATAACCCGGAAATCCAAAAGAGGGAACTATTTGGGACTTTGCATTTGTAAAAGAAAAAATCAGGATTACAAATAATATTTTTCGCATTCGATAAAATTATGCCATAAAAATACGAATTCCGGATTAATATTTAAGAATTAGCCATTTAGAAGTTAAGATTCATCAAGAAAATAGGTAACTTTTCTTCATTGCGCTGCATGCGCTACCACTTCGGCAGAAAGGGTAATGGTTTACGTTGAATTCCAATCTTTTTTATTTTCTTTTTACAACCAACACCTGAAAACTGCCGGGTATCATTGGCGGCCTTCTTTCCCCATTTACTCTTGGCCCAAAATCAGCAGTAGGTAAGTAAACTGTGTGAGTGTGAATGTCAAGAGCATTTGTTCTTGCGCCTCTTTTGGTAGGTACATTGTCTATCACCTCAAATTTATCTTTTGAAACTTCCTTGATCACAGTAAGCGTTCCTTCTCCATTGGATGAAAACACATAGCGCAACTCAGGATCAAAAGCAGTACCATCACAGCCTTCGCCAATTGTCGGAGTGCTTACTACTTTGCCGGTTTCATCATTTAATACAATAAGCATTTTATTATCACATCCTGCAAACAACCTGTTGGTTTTTCTGTCAATTGACAAACCGGAAGGAGATTCTCCTGGAGCGATAGGCCATGTTTTCTCTAATTTGTAAGTCCTGATATTAATCTTGCTGATCGCGCTTTTATTTTCAATATTTACAAATACATTACCCTTTCCGTCACTTACTGCAGTCTCCGGTTTACCACTTAAGGGAATTGTATATACTACTTTATCCGTTTTTGGATCAATGACAGAAAGACTTTGGCTCCTTCCATTGCAGGTAATAATTCTCTTTGAATAATCATCATAAAAAATAGCATCAGGGTCATTGCCGGTTGCAATTTGCCCTAAAATTTGGTTGGTACTGAGGTTAAATACTGTTACATTATTCAAACCCCCATTACTTGTATATCCTTTGTTTAAAGAATTCACAAAGGCAATTCCATGTACACCGGTAGTGTTAGGAATTACGCCGATAGAATCGCCATTATTTTCATTTAGAATATTCACCTGTGTGCCATGAGAAACATATAATTTATTATTGTTTACAGCAAGATAATCCCACCAACCAGGGCTCGGAATATGGAAAGTATCTGTGACACGATATCCGGATGCCTGCGCAAACAGATTCAGGTTTATAAAAAAAAAGAGTGTGCCAATAAAGAGAAGTTTTTTCATAATAGAATTTTTTAATTGTCAAACTTAAATTTCAATTCTGAAGATAATCTGAAGTGAGTAATTCATTATTTCTACAATAAGAAAATCTTATTTCTTAAATCACGGTATGAATCTTCGGCTCCAAATGCAATGTCACGCAGCAGCGAATTCTTTATCTTCCCTTTTACTATTTTTATAAAGCAGCCTTAATGCTGAGGGCAAAACAATCAATAACAAAGGAAGCGCAATTATAAAACCACCGATTACGGCTATAGCCAAAGGTTGATGCAATTGTGCCCCTGCTCCTATTCCCAAAGCCAAAGGCATTAATGCGGTGATAGCGCCGAGCGCGGTCATCAGTTTAGGCCGAAGCCTTGTAGAGATGGCGTAAACAACAGATTCATCCACGCTTTTATCGCATAAAGTTTCCCTGAATTGAAGGAAAGTGAAAATGGAATTTTCACCGATAATTCCTACTATCATAATGAGACCGGTATAGCTTCCCACATTCAAAGGCGTGTTGGTAATAAAAAGCGCAAGATAGCTTCCGGCAATCCCCAAAACTGCGATAATTAAAATAGCAATAGCTGGTTTTACATCGCGGAATAAAAAAAGTATTACCCCAAAAACAAGGATACTTGATGCAATTAATATCATCAGTAATTCTGAAAAAGATTTTTGTTGCTGGGCATAATCGCCACCGTACTCAATGCTATATCCCTGGGGCAGATGAATTTTTTTACTCAACTGACTCTTTATATCTTTTATGGTACTGCCAAGATCCCTGTTTTCAAGGCGCGCAGAAACGATTCCTATCGTTTGAAGATTTTCCCTGTTTATTTCAGCCGCGCCACTTTTAATGTCAATCTTTGCAAGACTACTTATGGGCATTAGGTTTCCATTGGGTAAAAATATTTTGAGGTTTTTCAATTCTTCTAAAGTCCTGTTTCTGCTTCCGGGATAAACAAGCCTTATGGGATACACCATGTTTTTTTCATAAATATTACCGGCTACATTGCCTTGCAGATCTGTTTGAACCTGAAACTGAAGGTTAGCCGGAGAAATGTCATATTGAGCTATTTTTTTAAAATCAGGAATGATGCTCAAAGACGGGCCGGCGATTACAATCCCATCAAACACATCAGCGGTGCCTTTTACATTTCCCACAATATCACTTATCTGTTTGGACAGGTCATGAAGTCGTTGTGGATCCTCACCGAAGATCTTTATTTCAATTGGCTGTACAGAAGTCATTAAATCGCCAAGCATGTCTCCTATCACCTGCCCGAAATCAACCCTTAGCTCAGGTTGGGATGATTCAATTCTTTTCCGGATTTCTTCAATTACTTGGTCGGTGCTTTTATTACGATTTTTCTTTAATTCGATTAAATAATCCCCCGTATTCGGTTCTGTAATAAAAAATCCCATTTGTGTTCCCGTTCGCCGCGAATAAGCAGCCACTTCAGGTGTGGATGTAACTATCTTATCCACTGCCTGTAATTCACGGTTCGTTTCTTCTAAAGAAGTTCCGGGTATAGAAGTATAATCAAGCACAATACTTCCTTCATCCATCTTGGGAAGAAAGCCTGTTTTAAGATGAGGTAATATTAAAATGATGGAAACTATTAAACCGGCTACAAAAATGAAACTGATCCACGGGCGGAGGATAAACCATTTTACCCATCCCTGGCGTGTTACCTCTTCATGTTTATCTTCTTTCTTTTCTTTTATCTTTTTCTTTCCCGAAAAAAGAAGATAGATTACTGGTAAACAAATCCAGGTAACAAAGAATGAACATACCAGCGCTATAATCATAGTATTGGTAAGTACATTAAAATAGGCGCCTGCCACGCCGCTCATTAAAATAAAAGGAAGGAAAATAACAATAGTACTGATGGAAGATCCCACCATCGCGGGAAATAGGTATTGAATGGCATTTTGCACAGTATGCTTGTATTCTTCATCCGGATTTTCCTCGTGCGTACGATGAATTTGTTCCATTACCACGATGGCATCATCAATGATCAAAGCGATGGAAGCCGCTATGGCACCCAACGTCATGATGTTTAAAGTATAGCCCACGATATACAAAACGATGACTGTTAGCCCCAACGTTACCGGAATCGTGATTAAAATAGTAGCGCTTGCTTTAAAAGAACGAAGAAAGATAATGGCGACTATGATTGCGAGTAACAAACCGACCCAAAGACTGTCTGTTACACTCCTGACAACCGTTTTTACAAAATCTGCCTGGATATAATAAGGCTTTATAGTGACACCTTTAGGCAGGATATTTTTGAGTTGCGCTATCTTAGCTTTCATTTTTGAAGACACATCCACCAGGTTACTGTTGGGCTGTTTCACCACCGCAATCAATACCCCTTCTTTTCCATTGGCATTGATCTTCACATACTGAACACCTTCCTCGATTTTTATATCTGAAATATCTTTAAGTTGAACTACACGTCTTCCATTATTGCCTATCACCACATTTTGCAAATCCTTCAAAGATTCAACTGACGCGTTTGTTAAGGTGAGATAGAGAAATCGGTAATCAGATAAATACCCGTTTGAACTTATAAAATTAGTCCTGCTAAGCGCCATACTTACTGAATCAGGAGTAATACCAAGCGTACTCATTTTTTGCACATTCAGATTCACCCAGAATTCTTCATCTTTGCCTCCGGCTATGGCAATGTCTGACACGCCGGGCACCTGGCTTAAAAAAGGTTTGATGGTATAGACAGCCAACTGCTTCATTTCGATAGGAGTAAGTGTATTGCTCTCCAGCGAATAGCCCATTACCGGCAAAATGGATGGATTCATTTTCTCAACGGTGATATTTACATTAGGCGGTAGGGTATTTCTTATCTCTGCAATACGGGATTCTAATCTTTGCTTACTAAGATCCACACTGACATTCCAATCTAAATAAGCAGAAATTTCACAGCTCCCCCTGCTGGTGGTGCTGCGAATATCTACCAAATCAGGAATCTTTTTTATCGCCAGTTCTAACGGGCGCGTAACCGTTACCATCATACGGTCAACGGGCTGCAATCCCGCATCTGCAATAATCTTTATCTTCGGAAAGGTGATTTCAGGAAAAAGTGATGTTTGTAATTTAGTATAGGTAAAGATACCCCCTATAATAATTATAGCTATGACTACAGTAAGCGGACTTTTATATTTTGTAAAATATCCTAACCTCCGGCCTCCCTGGCCTCCATCCTGGTGGCTTTCGGGAGAGGGTACTGAAGAATCTTTTAAATGGTCATTTTCGTTACTCATTCCATAAGTTCATTTAGTATTTTCTAACGTCGCTATCTTTCCTATTTGCCTGCCTTCGCAGAATCCACAGAAATATTGGCCCCCACAGAAACTATTACGGATGCAGTATCTGAAAGGCCATAATTTCCACTCAATAATATTTTCGTATCCTTTGAAAATTGAGGCGAAAGTATTTGTATCGTATCTCCCTTTTCGATCCCTGTTTTTACCGGCACATTTATAGCCGTACTGTCGTTGATCAGTTTCATAACCCAATACTTGCTTTGTGTTTGATTGGATAAAACAGATTGCCGGGGTAATGTCTGGGCATCGGAAATTGAGGTTTTAAGAATCTTCACTTTTACAATCAAGTTCTGTGGAATAGTATGCTGCGTGTTTACCTTTATTGAATAGGACTGAGTTTGCGAAACGGAATCAATTAATGGCAAGTATGAGGTAATCGTTCCATCAAGCCTTTCTGCATCCGGCAAGATTACGTCCACATGCTTTCCGATTGAAACATACGGTTTGTCTTCATACGGCACGTTCATTACAAAAACAAAACTCTTTGAATCGCTTATCACGGCTAATTGTTCTCCATCCTGCACGTAATCGCCGGCCTGGTGGTTCAACTGCATTACATAGCCTGAAGCGCCCGCGCGCACGACATTCACACCGGAAAAATTAAAGCTCGAATCCAGTTGGTTAACAGCGTTTCCAATTGCACTGGCTTCCTTGGTTTTTAAAACAAATAACACTTCACCAGCATGCACATAATCGCCATATTTGATATTCGATTTTTGTATGTATCCGTTCAGGTTTGATTTTACAAAATTCTGTTGCAGGAAAGTGGAAGTAGCGTTCAAATCAATATAATCATTCAAAGGCATGTGCGATACTGTTGTTACGCTGACAGGTGTGCGCACATTGGGCGTTCCACCTGCATTGTTAGGTAACGATGAATTACAACCGCCCATCATTAAACCAACAAATAATCCGAAAAGCAATTCTGCCAGGAGTTTCCGATTTATATTCATTTTATTGTTACTCATTTTTTGAATTTACAATTTCATATTCCAATAATTTAATTGTTGAATAACTAGGTATTTTGCAATCTGATTTTGCACCACCAGGTTTTTTGCCGTGATGTAATTGTTCAAAGCAAGCACATAATCTGTTATCCTGATATCACCTGTTTCCAGTAATTTTCCATCCACGTTGATCAATGTTTCCAGGTAATTAATTTGCTTATCCACCGGGCCCGCCAGATTTTCAAGAGAATTTAGTTGTTGCTGCAATTGTTGTATCTGCTGGTGGTATTGATTGTAAAAAAAATCCTGTCTCTTTTGTCGGGTCCTTTCTTCAATGTCTAATTTAGAAATTTGCAATTTCTTTTGGTGACCATCGTAAATAGGGACGGTTAGATTGATTCCAAAATTATATCCGAAGTTTTTATAAGGAGTCAAAATAAAAGAGGATTGATAACCTGCGTCTGCAAAAAGATTTACTTTAGGCCGGTATTGAACTTTGGCGATTAAGCGCTCGTTCTCAATCCTAAGACTATCAATTTTATAATTAAAAAAGAAGGGGGAATTTTCTGTATCATAATTTCCTTGTAGCTGAATATCTGGAGCAGAAAGGGTTTGGGTTGCCGTGTCAATTATTCCTGCCAGGTAATTAAGGGACGCATAATTATTTTTATATTGAACCATCAATTGATTCCTGGTTAATTGTTCCTGCTGAAGAGTAACCAAAAATGACAAATAATCTGCTTGTTTGTAAACATTATTTTGAGTAAGATTTTTTAATAATTCTTCTTCTCTATTTAAAAGATTAATCAGCGTATCATTAAAATTAAGTTGAAGTTGATCGCCATAAGTAATGATATATTGAGTAGTGATTGCCTTCTTAATATCCTGGTTATAAATGGCAGAAGTATTTGCCAGAGAATCATTTTGTAATTGCAGGCTTTGATATTGAAGGCTTAGGTTTCTTTTATTATAAATTTGTTTGTTTACTGCAACGAGAGCGGCGAGTTGTTGTCCATTGGAAACAGCCACGTCGTAGCCATAACCATTTATAATCGGCGAGTAGTAAGCATTTCCGTTTCCGGTTACCTGGAATTTATTTTCGGCAACTATTAAAGCACTGTCTAATTTATTCGATAAAATTAAATTCTGAAATTCAAGAATCTTAGGATCGTTCCTCAGCGATTGGTTGATATAATAATCCAGGTTTTTATTTTGTGCCAGAGAAAATAAAGGAACAAGAAAAAAGAAAAATATTATTAAAGGTTTTTTATTCATATTTATAAAACAAAAGCCATCCTGATTCAAAGCAAGACAGCTAATATCGTGTAATTTAATTCTATTATTTCTCTTCTTTTACAAAGTTTCCGTTTTCATCAAAAATCACATCTTTTCTGTTGATCTCAACTTCATAAGAAGTTTTTCCCCTGGCATCCAATACTCTTCCAACATCGCCAAATCCGGGACTTTTGTAATGTTCTTTTACGTAAGAGAGAACTCCTTTAGGCAAATCTTTAGTGGGTATTTCTTTTACAATTTCTATAAATACTCCAGACGGAGTATATGTAACAGAACTGGCTTCTCCGTCTTTCCCGCCCCAGTTGGCTTCGAAATTACCTTTTTCTTTTTCCCAGGTAATATGATGCGTTTTTGATTCGGGATATTTTTTCAAATTGGCATTTTTAACCACAGCAGGAACATGCATATGTTCATTGCCGCCTTCGTTTTCCTGTGCAAATGTTGAGCTGCTTAATGTAAATAAAATGGCTGTCATACCTAAAATCTTTTTCATTTCTTTACTTTTTAAGAGTTACGTATTTAATTATACAAACTTAAAAACTGAATTTGGGGAAAATTTGAAGTTTCGGTGCGGCGGGCGTTTAAAAAAGTTAAAGGAGAAATAATAACAGGAAGAAATTAAGATACGATTTGAAACGCTGTACTTTTCCCAACTTTATATTTTTATGAATCTGAGGATATTTTTGTTTCCAAAAAAAGAATTCATTGCTATGAAATCGCCTCCTTCTTTAGGATCAGAAATTAAAATTTTCTACTTAGCAAATCTTAAACAGACTCAGCCTCAGGGAAATATTTGTTATTTTTGAATAAATAAATATTACTTTATTTGCAATTAATTATGACTCAAACCTGTTTTAAAATGTTGGCTTAATGATGTATAATATGCGAAATATTATAGTATCATTACCGGTATTTATGTTATTCCAATTTGCAAATGCTCAATCAATAAAGAAATTAAATGATAAACAGGTTTCATTTCAGGCGGTAAACCATAATGTTTTAAAAAGTTGGGCATCTGGGTTTCAATTTCTAAATAACCAATTGTCGAAGCAACAAAAGGATACTTCAAAAGATCAACGGAATTTTCTGACCAGGCTAAAAGATAAAGGAGTTTCTTTTGGTGTTGCCGAATCACTTGAGGGTTACTATAACTTTATGGGTGGTGTGCGTGTAGGTTCAGCAGCGGCTTCTACTTTCGATGCGAATATCACCGTGGACATGGATCAATTGCTACATATAACTGGCGGAAAGTTATATGCCGATTTCGAGGCTCATTCATTTCAAAACCCTACAAAATTACTGGTTGGGGATTTGCAGGTTTTCGATAAGAATACTGCCAATCCGTTTATACAAATGTTTGAATTGTGGTATCAGCAAAAATTCTTTCACAATATGCTTCGCCTAAAGATAGGCAAAGTAGATGCTAATGTTGAATTCAGTCTCATAGATAATGGATTGGATTTCATAACCAGTTCAGCTCACGTTACGCCTACATTATTTGTGTTTCCAACTTTTCCTGACCCAATGCCGAGCATCAATCTTTTCTTTACACCCGGAAAATTATTCTATGCCAGCGTTGCTGCTTATGATGCGAATCAAAATGATCACTTTCTTGATTTTTCAGGTAAACCCGGTTCAGTACAACCTTCCTTAACGGGCACTTTATGGATAGGCGAAACCGGCTTAACATGGAGCCATCTTTCGGGTAGTGGAGATGATGGAAATCTTCGATTGGGCATCTGGAAACATACAGGGCAATTCACCCGGACTGACGACAATAGCCTGGTACACGGAGCGGACGGCCTTTACATTGTAATCAACCAAACATTATGGAAACCAATTTCTGAAAAGAATACTAATCGAGGGCTTAGAATGTTTCTGGAATTCGCCAATTCAAACAAGTTGGTCGCGCCAATTTATCAACATTTTGGCGGTGGACTTGTATGGAAAGGTATCGCCGCAAAACGCCCGAATGATGAGATTGGCCTCTGCACCCAATATGGCCGGATTAGCCCGCAGCCCGGCTTATTGTGGAATCACGAACAAACTGTTGAATCGTTTTATAAAATTTATTTGACTTCCTGGGTCAACCTGCAACCTGATGTCCAATACATCGTTCACCCGGGAGGGAAATATTCTAATGCGCTGATAGGTACTTTGCAATTGAACTTAATGTTTTGATTATTATCAGATGCTTGAAAGACGCTACATAGATAGCTTTACAATTTTCTAATGTGAAAAAATTATCTTTATCACATGCATTTCTTCTTTAAAATTATAAGAAACATCAAACCCATATGAATCACAGATCATTTTAACAATAGATAAACCAAGGCCAAGAGATTCGTTAGAGGTTGACTCTTTTTTAAAACGTTCAAATAATTCGGAAGTTTTTATTTTAGGAGCAGGTCCGGTATTCTTTAATGTCAAAGTGTTCCCTGAAAGATCAATTTCTATTTTACCATTTTGATAATTGTGTTTTAGTGCATTTATCAAAAGATTAGAGATTAAAATCTCAGCAAGTGGTTCGTTCATTTCTATAAAAAAATCATTGGCAATATTTTTAATTACCCGGATATTTTTGGTTGCCGGCAGTTCTTCCAGGTTATCAATAAGGCGGTTTAGGATATATGAGAAATGAATCCTTTCCTTATTTTCAAATTGTCTGTTTTCTATTTTGGTAAGTAATAAAAGAGATTGATTCATCCTCGAAAGCCTTGAAGCAGCATGGTTTATACTTTGAATCAGGTTAATCTGTGATTCTTCCAAATTTTCAGATTGGGCTAATAATTCCATTTTGTTTTTTATGATTGCCAAAGGAGTTTGAATTTCATGCGAAGCATTTTCAGTGAACTTTTTCAATGACTCGTAATCACTTCTTACTTTTTGAGTCATAAATAGTGCTGTTTCATTTAGCTCCTTAAATTCATTGATATCTGTATCCCGGAGTGTTATTATGTTTTTTGAAGAAAGATTAAACTGCTTTAGTTGTTCTAAAGTGTGATTAAATGGTTTCCATAATTTTGCTAACAAAAAGCGATTGGCAACAAAAAGTACCAGGAGCAAAAGAACAATTACAGAAAATACAATCACCAGGATCATTTGAATGATATCCTCAGTTTCCTGTAGTGATTTTTTTACTACCGCTTTATAATTGTTCCCATTAACAGTCACCGAGAATTCGAGCTTTCTATACGATCTGGTTTCTCCATCCTGCCGGCCGAGCCCATTCTCGGTCAAAAATTTAGTCTTAAAATCATCATTGGTTGCAGGATAAAATTCAATTTGCTGATCTTTATAATTAGAAGTCTCCGGTAAGGTACCTTTCTCTTTCACATAATGAATAATTTCTTCCTTTTCTATACGAAGATCTTTATCAAGCTGATGTATCAACACATAACGGATTATAAAATAAAAACCAATACTGCTAATCAAAAGTGTGGCTATGGTGATAGGAATATTTACACGGTTGTATTTGGCAATTAATTTCATTGACCAGTAAATTTATAACCCATGCCATAAACAGATTTTATATAATCTGCATCGCCGGCATCCATCAGTTTTCTTCTCAGGTTTTTTATATGCGTATAAATAAAATCAAAATTACTACTAAGTTCATTTCCCCAAAGATGCTCTGCTATGGCCTCTTTGGAGATAAGCCTTTTTTTATTAGAAACAAAATACAAAAGCAACTCATACTCTTTTTTGGTAAGTTCTACCGGGTTATTTTCTATGGTTACCGTTTTACTTTGCGTATCAATAGCCAGGTTATTAAATTGAATAATACTGCTTCCGTCAAAATTTTTTCTTCTGATTATCGCAGCAATCCTTGCATTCATCTCCGAGAGATGAAAAGGCTTGGATAAATAATCGTCTGCACCAAGATTCAATCCTTTGATTTTATCATCTAAAGAATTTTTGGCAGAAATAATAAGCACGCCATCGGTTTTTTTATCTGCTTTTAATTGTTCCAGAATTTTCAAACCATCACCATCAGGAAGGGTGATATCAAGTAAAATACAATCATAATCACTGTACTCTATTTTATCAACCGCGTCATGAAAGTTTCCTGCAACATCGCAATGGTATTCCTGTTTGGACAAATATTCTGCGATGCTCTCGCTTAATGCTTTTTCATCTTCAATTATTAAAATTTTCAAGAAATAAATTTTTTGAAAAATTACGAAATGATTCTGAAGATATTTTGAAGAATTTTGTGTGCACCGTCCGTACTGCAAACATGCAATATTTTCATTTACGAATTCTCTCAGGATTCGGATATTTGATGAATTGAATCTGCCTTTTGAAAAATAATATTTTCGATTAATCTTACCTGTGATACTTAATAATAATCTTTATTTTTTCAAATCCCTTGGTTTTCCGCCCTGGCGCCAATGCTCTTCAATTTTTTCCAAAGCAACACCTTTGGTCTCAGGAATATAAAAATAGCCCCAGATGATTCCTAAAATACCTATCACTGCGTAGAACCAGAAAGCACCTGCGGGATTCCCATTATTGACCGGTTGCATAGAAAACGAATTCGTAGCAGCACTGTAGATTTTTTCATTGGTAATTATGCCAGAGCCAGAAGCAGTAAACAGTTTCACAATTTTAAAAAATGTAAAAGCGACTATACCGTTAAATAGCCAATTGGACAAAGAACCGATGGAAGAACCAATTCCCCTGATTCGTAAAGGGAAAATTTCTGAAATGATTAACCAACCCAGTGGACCGAGGCTAATGGCAAAGAAGGCAATATAAATCCAAACAAAACCAATGGCCAGCCATTTTCCCATTTCACCTAAGCTGCTGTGAAAGGCAAAGGCGAAACCCAAACCAATAAGTGAAACGACAATGCCAACTAACCCAATAAAATAAAGTTTTCTGCGGCCTAATTTGTCAATCATAAATAAGGAAAGAATAGTAAAAACTACGTTCACAACACCTACACTCACCGCACCCCAAATCCCCGCACGAGCACCCTCAAACCCGGCAATCATGAAAATTTTTGGACTGTAATAGATAACAGTATTGATCCCTACAAATTGCTGAAAGAACATAATGCCTACAGAAATAATTAATGCTTTTCTGAGCCAGGGGCGAAAAACTTCACTTAAATTGGGGCGTTCTTTAGCCTTTTCTACTTCTTCTTTCATGCGTTGCATGGATTCTTCAACCAGGGAGGGCTCTTCAATTCGTTTCAAAATTTTGCGGCTTTCTTCTTCCCTGCCTCTACTCATTAGCCAGCGTGGCGTCTCCGGCAAAAAGAACATACCCACCAACAAAATAAAACCTGGAATGATGCCGGCATAAAACATAGGTCGCCACGATTCTACATTATTGTTGTTGGCAAATGCTAGGTCACTCAGATAAGAAACAAGGATACCTATTGTAATAAGAAGTTGAAACAATGACACCAAACGGCCGCGTATATGGCTGGGAGATATTTCGGCTATATATAAAGGAACCGAGAATGAAGAAATACCAATGGCCAGTCCGATAAATAAACGCGAAATAATTAACAGAGTGGGATCAGGAGCCCAGCCTGACCATGCCGCACCTAAAACAAAAATGATGGCCGCAGCCAATATTGTTTTTTTTCTTCCGAAAATGTCTGATAATCTGCCTGTAAACATAGCGCCGATTACGGCCCCCACTAATCCTGCTGTTGTAATGTTTTCAACCATGCTGTTGCTTAGTTGAAAATCCTGTTGAAAAAAGGGAATAGCTCCTGAAATTACTCCGGTATCAAAACCAAATAAAAGTCCGCCGGTAGCGGCGACAGCAGCAATGATAATAACCAGGTTTTTGTTATATTCTTTTTCTTTCATAAAACTAAAAATTGAAAATTATTAAAAAATAGGTAATAGTTTTAGTGTGGAAAATTTTGAAAATGGTTTCTTTATGAATTGGATTTGATCAAAAAAATAAAATAAATCATACATACCTACCCGGGAAGTTTCTCTTCATTTTAAAACAAGGTAGCATTATTTTTATTTCGATTTAATTATTTAAAATAAATAATCAAATATTTCCTTTCAAAACAGCAACTATTTACCAGGAATACTAAACACTATTAGGAAAATTGAGGTTTCGAATTCGTAAAACACTGGAGTTTCCTCATAAATTAATGGTTAAATAGCAAAACACGGGCAGGGCAACGGTTTGCACAGATAAAAAAGTGCAACCTTTTTTTTTATTTCTAACATTAATCTCTATGCCAAACTGGCCGGAAA
>Ga0307374_10001629_pt1 | contig 41148 bp, 37 predicted proteins | sample OX3MG_FD_202532 | JGI IMG/M metagenome (GOLD analysis project Ga0307374, IMG submission 202532) | Soil microbial communities from Risofladan, Vaasa, Finland - OX-3 | ecosystem: Environmental > Terrestrial > Soil > Coastal area > Acid sulfate soil | place: Finland: Risofladan, Vaasa | collected... | reverse complement strand
AAAGATTACAACCGCGCCCAACAGGGTTAGCGCGGAATGGTCCAGGCACCAGTCGAGGCACCGAGCGTAGAGATTTTTGACTGCTTCGAAAGGCTTGTTCACATACTCGTGGACATTTTTGAGCCAGTAAGAACAGAGCATGGGAACGAAGGTGAGAGCGAGTACCAACGAACCCGCCATCGCAAACACCATGGTGTCGGCCATGGGAGCAAAAAGTTTCCCCGAAGCGCCACTGAGGGCGTAAATGGGAAGGTAGCCCGCGACGATAACCGCAGTCGAGTAAAAGATGGGGCGATCCACGTCAGACGCAGCGGCCAGAATGACTTCATGGAGTTTGAAATCCTGTCCTTCGCGGAGTCCAATCTCGCGGTAAATGTTCTCCGCCATCATCAGAGTGCCGTTGATGATGATTCCAAAGTCGATAGCGCCGATGGAGAGCAAATTGGCGTCAACGCCCTTGGCGTGCAGGCAAACGAAGGCAAAGAGCAGAGCCAGAGGAATCGTGAGGGCGACGATGACCGCGGCGCGAAGGTTGACGAGAAAAAGGAAGAGAACGATGAATACGAAGATCATGCCGCGCAGCAGGTTGTTTTCGACGGTGTTGATGGTCAGCCGGACGAGGTCGCTGCGGTCGTAGAAAGGATGGACTTTTATATCCGGCGGCAGAACGTGATGATTAAGTTCGTTTGTTTCTGCCTCGACTCGCTTCAGAACGTTTTGGGTTTGCTCGCCCGTGCGCATCAGGATGACGCCTTCGACGGCGTCGTTGTTGTGCATGAAGCCAAACTCGCCGAGGCGCGGCGCGTGGCCCATGACGACGTGACCTATATCCTTGATGCGCACCGGCACACCATTCTGACTGCCGACCACGGTGTCGCCGATGTCCTGGACGTCGCGCATGAGGCCAAGCCCGCGCACGTAATCGAATTGCCCGCCCTGCGAATAAAATCCTCCGCCGGCGTTGGCGTTGTTGTTGGCAAGCTGCTGGATGACAACGGGCACGGAGAGGTGATAGCCATAGAGCTTTGCGGGGTCGAGCAGCACTTGATATTGCATCACCGTGCCGCCGAAACCGGAATCATCGGCGACGCCCGGAACCGATTTATACGCGCGCTCGATAACCCAGTCTTCGTACGTTTTCAATTCCTGCGGACTGCGGTCGGGACTCTCGAGGACATAGCGGTAGATGAGGCCACTAGGACTCGACAGAGGCGCCAGGGAAGGAACGACGCCAGCGGGGAGGGTGACTTGGGAGAGGCGCGTGAAGGCGCGCTCGCGGGCGAAGTAGTCATCGGTTCCGTAGTGGAACGTCATGCGTATATCGGAGAGGCCGTAGAGCGAGATGGAACGCGTCACCTTCAAATTGGGGATGCCGTTCATCTGGACTTCGAGGGGAACGGTAATCAGGCGCTCGACTTCCTCCGACGCATGGCCAGGCCATTGGGTGATGAGTTCCACCATTGGAGGCGAAAGATCGGGGTACGCGTCGACAGGCATGCGCTGAAAGGAAATCGCGCCGCCGATGATGAGCGCGACGACGAGAAGGAGAACCAAAAACCGCTGGCGCAGGGCGAATTGGACTAGGCGATGGATCATGGGCAGCTATCCTTGCAACGAATTCTGGAATTGCAGGAACAAGCTGCCGTCCGCGACGACTTTGTCGCCCGGAGACAGCCCGCTCAGGATTTCGACCCTGCCGTTCGCGGTCTCGCCAATTTCAACCATGCGCCGGCTGAATTGCGTCGTGCCGGTCTGTACGTAGACGAACGGTTGATTTTCGGTGTTCCGCAGCACGGACGCCACGGGGACGGTGATGGCTTTGGGAATTGTGCCCGCAATCACACTCGCGGTGACGTACATCTGATTCTTCAACCGATCGCCGGGGTTTTCCGTCACGATGCGCGCTTGCAAGGTGCGTGTGTTCGGATCGACGGCGGGCGCGAGGTAAGAGATTTTTCCGTGAAACACCGTGGGATATGCGTCCGTTTTCACGGAGACCGCATCGCCCGAGTGAATGTATGACAATTGATTTTGGTAAACATTGACGAGCACCCAGACCGTGCTCATGTCCGAAATCGTGAAACATTGCGTTGCGCCCGCCTGAATCAACTGGCCCGGAGAGCATTCCCGGTCCACGACTTCGCCCGAGATCGGAGCCAGCAATGGAATTTGAGCAGAAGCCGGCGCGGTGACCAGCGAATCCGGATTTGTGATCCCGAGGATGTGCAATCCCTGCTCGGCCGCGGTCATGTCCGCCTGCGCCTGGTTGCGAGCCGATTCGGCCAGCAGCAAATCGGCTTCCGCGATGGCGTGGTGCGCATATAGGTCCTTTGACCGTTTGTAATTTTTATCGGCGAGATTGTAGCTGTCGCGCGCCTTCAGATAATTCGCGCGCAACTGAGAATAGTCGGGGCTGGAAATTTCGAGCATGGGCTGGCCCGCGCGCACGTGCTGCCCGGGATAAGCCAGGACGCGGGTGACCGGGCCGCCGACCGCTGTCATCACGGGCGTGGTCTTGAAGCCGTTGTAAGCGACCTGGCCGGAGAGCCGCAGCGTGCGCGTCAGCGGCGCAGTCGATATTGTGACAATCTGGATATGCGACATTTGGTTTTGCGGGACGGTGAATAACGACGCCCCGGCGCCAGAGTTCGCCGACGTGTACGACGTCATCTTCGCGGCTGATTCGCGACTCGAGCAGCCGGCCAAAATCAGCGCGGCGGCAAGACCGATGCTCGCCGCGGGAACAATCGAGCGCGTGATCTTTTTTAGCGCGTGCGTATTCACGGCGCGCGTATTCTTCTTCATATTCATAAAATTCATGGAAGAGTCCTTGTGCCGACAGCCTCCCGCAATTGCTCGAGGGCGAGCATGTAGGAGGCGAGTTGCTGGCGATAAGCCAGTTCTGTGTCGCGATAGCTGCGCTCCGCATCCAGAAAATCCAGCAGGCTTGCTGCGCCACGCTTATACGCGTATTCACTGATATCAACTGATTGTTTGGCCTCGTCAAGATAGCCGGTCTGATAAATCTTGAGCGTCTGCGCGTTGGTATGGACCGTTTCATACGCGACTTGCACGTCCGACATCACTTGCTCAGAGGCTTCCTGTTCCGCTTCCTGCGCCTGAGTAATGGCGTAGTTTGTGCGCGCGATTTCACCCTGGTTGCGATTGAAAAGAGGGACCGGAACGCTCACGAAGAGCGATTGTGAGTTGAATCCCGTGATATGCGTAAAATTGAAGGTGCCGGTGACGTCGACCTTGCCATTGGCCTTGGCGAGCAGATATTGGCTTTGCGCCGCCGTCACGCCCTGTTGAGCAGCCCGCAGGTCCGGGCGATCCTTGATCGCCATGGCTTGCAGGTCCTCCAGATTGTCCGGCAACTTCTGATACTTCAGTTCCCCGGCCACGTCGAAATCCTGTGGCACGGACTCGAATCCGATCAATTGGCGTAACGCGACCAGCGCTTGCTGTTTGGCGAGTTGGGCCGCGGTTACGTCGGTCTGGAATTGCAGGAGTTGGAGCTTGATCTTCAGGAGGTCGCCTTCACTGATTGCGCCGGCTTTATATTGGTATTCGCTGATGTTCACGGAGTGCTGAAAATCCTTCAAATCCTGCTGCGCAAACCTGAGAGTAGATTCGGCCAGGAGGGCGGTGGTGAATTGCGCGGCAACATTTAAGGTAAGCGTCCGCTCGTTGTCGGCGACCGTGGATTTAGTCACTGCCGTCAGATCCTGCGCCGCCTTCAACCGGTGTTGGCGTTTCTTGCCGCGTTCGAAAAGATAGCCCAGTCCAATGTCGAATTCCGCCTGGTTGATGTTGTCCGCAGTGAAGTCAGCGGGTTCCACCGGCAGCCCAACCACGTCGGCTCCGAAAACAGGATTCGGCCGCAAATTGGCGGTGATTTCCTCGGCCTGGCTCTGGGAAATTACGGTGCGAGCGGCCAGCAGGGCGTGATTGTGCGCGAGCGCGAGATGGATCGCCTGGTCCAGCGTGATACGAATTGGCGATTGCACGGACTGTGCGAATGCCAGTCCCGCAACGCCCAGCAATACAGTCAAAAAGGCCGAAAAACGCAATGCGCGGTAGTGCATTTTATCCTCTGCAAAATGGAGAAGGCTGGAGCGCACGATGCGCCCGGAAGAGAAATTAAGATTTCAGAGGGAGGGAGGCGCGCGGGTTGCCAGACGCGAAAAAATCGGTCCGGCGCGGAATAGGGGTTCTGCAACAGAAGGGCCCGAACCCACAGCCAGCATCACCGGGGTCGACTGCATTACGGCGGGCTGTTGAGCGGGCTGGTGCCCCAAATGGCAAATCGGACACGCCGATTCAGCGGCGGCCGTGGCGTGGTGGTGCCACAGATTCCCCGCCGTCGTCGCCATCATCAGCAATAGCGCCATGGAAAGCGCGAACAGTATCAGCCGCGTTTTTTTGTTTCCCGGAATTCTCATACGGCACTAAGTAAAACGAAACACCGGACTCACTGCATCCGATTGTAGGTCAGACGTACCGCTTGCACAATAGGTTGCACTCTGCCGCTGCGGAAAAGTAACATGTTCAATGCGAGCTCTCCAGAGCCTTTTCGACGAGATTCACGCATTTCTCGACGCGCTTCCGCAGTGGCCCTTCGATCTCTTGTTGGCGGCGGCGCAACGTGAAAAGCTCGTCGGCAATGTTCAGTGAAGCGAGGACGGCCAGCCGTGTCGAATCGACCTGCCGCGTTGCTTCCGCAACGGCGCGCATTTTCTCGTCGACGAATGACGCCAGTTGGCGGAGATACGCTTCATCGCCCTCCACCTGCACATTGTATGTCTGGTCGAAAATTTCAATTTTCATCTGGCTCTCCCGAGGCAGGTACGCCCATTCTGTGGCAGAGCCGTGCACAAGGCAAGCCGGTTGCTGAACGGGTTTTTTCGCGACGATGTCAGCGCGCGCGGCGGTTTACGGATCATAAAAAGTAGAGCGTATTGCACAACCTACCTAAGCTATTGATTCCATGGGGCCGAAATTGGGATGTGCAACAGCTTCTAGCGAAATCAGAATGTCATGCGCACGGCAAGAAATTGGTTGTGGTGGAAAGAGTGGCACCGAGTCGCGGCAATCTGGCCGACGTTCACATTCCACAGTTACTTATCGCGGAGAGACGCGCCGAGTTTCTCGGTGAGCGCGGAGACGATGCGCGCGGAAAAATCCGTGAGTTGCGCCTCGGTGAATGTGGCTTCCGCGCTCTGGAAAGTGACGCGCACGAGCAACGAGTATTTTCCCGCGGGGATTTGTCCGCCTCGGAACAAGTCGATTGCCTCGATGCGGCGCAAGTCAGGGATGTTGACTGCGAGAATCACGTCCTCGATTTGCGCGAACGTCGTGGCGTCCGATAAAATGAGAGAAAAATCACGCTCTACCGATGGAAAGCGGGGGAGCGGCTCGTAACGCAGTGAGTTATGCGTCCGGGCGATGGCTTGCGTGAGAGAATCGAGACGCAATTCGGCAAGATAAACATCCTGGCGAAGCTTAAACTGCTGCGCCAGATTGCGCGCCAGTTGTCCGGCGATGCCGATGGGCTTCGCGTCGCTTGCGGCAACTGAGATTTGCGCTGCGCGGCCCGCCACGAGCCATGCAGGTCCGCCAAGAGTCCAATAGGCACCGCCGGCGAGCGCAAGAATCTGGTCAAGGTCCCCTTTTAGGTCGTCGAATGAAAATTCGCGCGCGGCCTCGTGAATCGACTGCTCGCGTGCAAGCCCCGTGGCGCCAATCGTGAGGATATGCGTTTCGACTGGTTTTCCGGCGCGGAGTTCATACGCTCTGCCAAATTCAAAGAGACGCAAGTTTCGCTGGCCGTGATTCAGATTCCATTCAATCGCGCCCACCATGCTGGTCACGCCCGAAGTGCGCATCGTGGATGCGTCTTCCGACAAGGGATTGGCGGCAATCGCAGGGGTCACGGCTTCGTAGCGGAACGAAGCATCGCGTTCAGGATCGACCAGCGGAATCGCGACAATTTCCTGATAGCCGAGCGCGACCAGGCGTTCGCGCAGGCGATCTTCCTCGGCGGCGTGTGGCAAACGCGCGGCGGGCTGCTTCGCTGGCGGCAATCGCGGCGGGAAATTGTCATAGCCGTAATGCCGGGCAATTTCCTCGATGATGTCGATCTCGCGGGTTACGTCGCCACGCCATGACGGCACTGCGCACTGCCACCTGGCGACGAGCGATCCGGTGCTGCCGCGATTCGCGTCGATACGTTGGGGCGAAAAACCCAGCGTAGAGAGGATTTCTTCGATGGCGCGATCGGGAACGTCCGCGCCCATGATGCGCAGCAGCTCTTTGCGCGACAACTCGATTTTCTCCGGCAGCGCGGGATGCGGGTACACATCAACGACGCCCGCCAGCACTTCGCCTCCGGCGAGTTGCTGAATCAGTTCCGCCGCGCGGCGGGAGGCAAGATCGGCGAGCGCAATATCGACACCGCGTTCGAATCGCATGGAGGCTTCCGTGCGCAGCGCAAGAGTTTTCGAGGTGCGGCGAATCGAAATAGGATCAAACCACGCGGATTCGAGCAGCAGATTTTTCGTGCTGAAACTGATTTCGCTTTCCGCCCCGCCCATCACGCCGCCGATCGCCACGGCGGAACGCGCGTCGCAAATCAGGCACATGTCTTTCGTCAATTTGCGGTCGATGCCATCGAGGGTGCGGATCATCTCACCGGGCCGAGCGCGCCGGACAACGATGCGATGCTCGGCGAGGCGGTCGTAATCAAAAGCGTGTAGCGGCTGGCCCAGTTCAAGCATGACGTAGTTGGTGATATCGACCACGTTGTTGATCGACGGCTGGCCAAGCGCTTCGAGCCGTTGCCGCAGCCAGTCCGGCGACGGCTGGATTTTCACGCCGCGAATGATTCGCGCCGTGTATCGCGCACAGAGATCGGGACATTCGATTTCAACGCGCGCCGCTTTCGACGCCGCCTCCGCGGATTCCGGGAATTTCGGTTGCACGCGTTTCAGGTCGAGCTTGTACAATGCCGCGATTTCGCGCGCGATGCCAACGTGGCCAAGCAGATCGGGACGATTAATTGTAATTTCTGTGTCGAGCACCGGGCCAGCGGCGGTCTCATCAACCGAATCAACGGCAACTCCGGCCATCGACAGGCGCGCGCGCAGTTCCGCCGCGGGCGCCGTGATGTCGGCGAACTCTTTCAGCCAGTTGTAGAGAACTTTCATCGCTAATTCGCGCTACTTTCTCTACGCCGCCTCCTTGATTGCCACACCGGCAATGTGTGGACGCACGATCGGCATGGGCCCGTCAAAATGTTCGAGATGTACATCCGCAAATCCGGCCGATTCGATGGCGCGCCATGTCTCGCGATCCGGATTGCATCCGTCGGCGAAAAAATGAAACCACGGACGCAAACGATGCTGCCACTGCCGCAAGCGCGTTCCCGGCGCGGCCGCGACGTGCTCGATAAAGACGAATCGTCCGCCCGGCTTGAGCACGCGCAAAATTTCCGCAAGGGCTGCGCGCAAATCCATCACCGAGCAAAGGACAAGTGTGCTGACCACGGTATCGGCGGAGTCGTCCGCACACGCAATCTCTTCAGCCGTGCCCTCGCGCAATTCCGCCGCAATGCCAATACGTTCCGCCTCCCGTTCCAGATATTCGCGCATGTAGGGATTCGGCTCCATGCCGATCCAGCGCACCGTTTTCGCGTAGTAGCGCAGATTCGGGCCTGTTCCGGGTCCAATCTCGACTACGGTTCCCGTCAATCCGCCGAGCAACTTGCGCTTCCGCGCGGCAATCTCACGTTCGTACCGGCCATTAAATTTGTGCAGCGTCCACGCGAATATTTTCTTCCGCAGGCTGCGGTGTCCAGCGGACGCGGGAGGCGAACCTTGCGAAGCTGCGGCAGTGGCCATCTATTTGAAGTCGAGCGCTCCCGGAGTTGCTTTATGATAACTGACGCAAAAAGCGCACATCGTTCCTGAAAAATTGCTGCAGGTCGTCGATGCCATATTTCAGCATGGCCAGCCGGTCGACACCCAATCCAAACGCAAATCCACTGAGGCGCTTCGGATCGTAGCCGACGAAGCCATAAACGGCGGGGTCGACCATGCCCGCGCCGAACAATTCGATCCAGCCTGATTGTTTGCACGTGCGGCAGCCCGAGCCGCCACAGACGTGGCACGACGCGTCGAATTCCGCCGAAGGCTCGGTGAAGGGAAAATAACTTGGGCGCAAGCGCACGCGCGTTTGCGGCCCGAAAAACTGCTGCGCGAAATATTCAATCGTGCCCTTGAAATCGCAGAACGTGATGTCCGTGTCGACGGCGAGACCCTCGAGCTGATGGAACATGAACGAGTGGGTGGCATCGGGATTGTCGCGGCGATACACTTTTCCCGGCACGACAATGCGCACCGGCGGCTTTTGCTTTTCCATCGTGCGCACCTGCATCGGCGAAGTGTGGGTGCGCAACAAATAGCCGGGCGCATTGCCAATGTAAAAAGTGTCCATGTTGTCGCGCGCGGGATGATGCTCCGGGATGTTCAGCGCCTCGAAGTTGTAATACGGCGTTTCAATCTCCGCGCCTTCGACGATGGAAAAGCCAATCGAGTTGAAAATGCGGTACAACTCGTCGTACGTCTGGCGGATCAAGTGCAGCGTGCCAATAGGCCGCGTCACGCCGGGGAGCGAAAGATCTATCTGATCGCGGGCCGTCGCTATCTGCATTGCTGCGGATTCAACCGCCTCGCGAAGAACTTCAAGCCTTTGCTCTACGTGAATCCGCAGTTGATTGAATTCTGCGCCGATTGTTGGCTTCAGCGATGGACTTGCTGTTTGCAGCCAATTTTCCCTGATCCGCGTTAGCACGCCGGACCTGCGAGCCATCCATGCATCCCGTTTTCCGTTCCACCAATGGATGGTTTGGCCTTTAGCGAGGGATGGATTGGTCTGAAGATCAAACCAGTCACGCACCTCGGCGAACTTTTGAGTGACCGCAGCTGGGGTGTCAACGCCGAGGTCTGACATTGTCCGAGTTGTCGGATCGTTCATGGGTCGGGAACAGCAGAAAATTGGCCTTCACTCAGGCCGTTGGGCGCAGCAAGCAGGGCCCCTACAAAACCCACCATCTACCTTGTCGCGGGCCGAGCCTACGCGGCCACTATCGCCGCGAATTACGCGAAATAGCGTAAACAAAAAGGGACAGCCTAAGAGGCTGTGCCACTCGACACATTGCTCAAGTGCTGCTTCGCCTGCGCCACCAGCGACGTAAACGACGCGGCGTCGTGCACGGCAATGTCCGCCAAAATTTTGCGGTCGAGATCGACGCCACCGAGCTTCAAACCGTGCATGAACTGGCTGTACGAAATCCCGTTATTCCGCGCGGCCGCGCCGATGCGCTGGATCCACAGCGTGCGGTAATCGCGTTTGCGCGTGCGGCGGTCGCGATAGGAATAGCGCAGCGAGCGGTTCATCGCTTCCTTCGCGGAGCGGTGCAGCTTGCTCTTGGTCAGGAAAAAGCCCTTGGTATGTTTGAGAATCTTCTTGCGCCGGGCGCGGCGCTTGGTCCCGCGTTTGACTCTGGGCATCGGAAAAGCTCCTCGAAATGAATTGCCGAAAATCCGCCGGCACACAGCCAGCATAAAAACTCACGGGGATGAAACGAGACAAAAAGGTCGCGCCACGCCGAACGCATGCGCGTGACGCAACGGGTTTGCCTCGTGGGAACTGCTTGCTGCAACGTGCCCCAATTTTTCGGGGCTGACCGGCCGGCAGGCACCCGTGAAGCGCTGCCCGGCGCGGTGAAAAAATCAAATCCGCGAATTCAAATTATGGCAAGCCGTAAGGCAACTGAAGCCGGATCTTCGCGGCATCGCCCGGTGTTACCTGGATCTGCTTCAGCAAACGGCGCTGTCGCTTCGGCTTTTTTGTGCCGAGTAGGTGGCGCTTGCCGGAATGCATGCGCATGATTTTGCCGGTCGAGGTAATCTTAAAACGCTTGGCGGCGCCTCGATGAGTCTTCAGCTTGATTTTTTTTCTCGGTTTTCTCGGCACAATTCCCTCACAAATTTATGATACTTGAATTTCAGGCTTGCCCCGCCGGTTTTGTCGCAACGGCGCCTTTCTTCGGCGCGAGCAGCGCGAGCAGAATATTCGCCTCCATGCGCGGCCCGAATTCCACCAGCGCGTGCTCCTCAATATCTTTCAGCAGGCGCATCATCTTTCCGCGACCCACGTCCTGATGGGCCATTTCGCGGCCGCGATGGAAAATCATCGCCTTTACCTTGTAGCCTTTGCCGAGGAATTCGATAATCTGGTTTTTGCGCACCTGATAATCATGCTCGGCCGTGGAAGGGCGGAATTTCACTTCCTTAAGCTGCGTGCCCTTCTGGTGCTTGCGCGTCTCATGCGCTTTTTTATTTTGCTCGTAAAGAAACTTGCCAAAATCGGCGATCTTGCAAACGGGAGGCACGGCATTCGGCGAAATTTCGACCAAATCGAGCCCCACCTCGCGCGCCGCCTTCATCGCGTCGAAGTAAGTCATTACGCCAAGCTGATTGCCCTGATCATCAATCACGCGCAACTCTCGCGCGCGAATCCGTTCGTTTACCCGCGGACCACTGGTTGTACCACTCCGTTCGGCGATAAACCCACCTCCAGCGTGAACTCAACCCTCGGCCGCCCAGACAGAAAAGCCCGCCAGACGGACGGGTCACAAAGTATAACACGGTCGGCGCGGGTAACGGCAAGCGGCAAGCAAGTCACTTTAGGGTTAATCGGGAAGGGCCTGTGCTAAACTGAATCTCCCGGCTCCGGCTTGACATTGGAATTTTTTCCTGGCGCATGCCCAAAGAACTTTTCGGTACTGACGGAATCCGCGGCGTTCCCGGCCAATATCCCCTCGATGCCGCGACGCTTTTTCGCGCCGGCTTGGCGCTGGGCGAATATCTGGCCGACCATCGCGACGCGGCGAAATCATTGCGCGTGCTCATCGGCATGGACACGCGCGAATCCGGCCCGGAGATTGCCAGCCATATTGCGCAGGGCATGCGTGTAGCGGGAGTCGAGCCTGTCTCCGCGGGTATCATCACCACTCCCGGCGTGGCGTGGCTCGTGCACACGGAGGATTTTTCCGCTGGCGTCGTCATCTCCGCGTCGCACAATCCCTATCACGACAATGGCGTGAAGCTTGTTTCCGGCAAGGGAATGAAATTCCCCGACGCGGTCGAAGCGCAAATCGAAGCGCGCATTCTGGCCGCGCAATCCGGCCAATCGCCGATTCCGGAGCTCGTTCCGGGCAGCCTGCCCGTCACGGCTCCGCTTCATGTTGACTACCTCTTCGCGCTGCGCGGGAAGGTTTTTTCTGGCGCGAATCTTGCCGGAATGAAAATCGTTCTCGATTGCGCGAACGGCGCGGCGAGCATGCTTGCCCCGGAATTGTTTCGCGAGTTGGGCGCACAGGTCATCGCCATTTCCGACAACCCCGACGGGCGCAACATCAACAACCATTGCGGCTCGCTTCATCCACGGAAGATGCAGGAGAAAACCGTGGAGTCCGGCGCTGACTTGGGTGTGGCATTTGACGGAGACGCCGATCGCGCTGTTTTTTCCACGTCGAGCGGCCGTTACGTTGACGGCGATGCGGTTCTTTTTGCCGCCGGCCGTTTCATGAAAAAAACGAAACAGCTCAAGGGCGACACGATCGTTGGCACGAGCATGTCGAACCTGGGCCTTGAGCGCGCCCTCGAACGCGAAGGTTTGCGGCTCGCGCGCACGCCCGTGGGCGACCGCTACGTGCTCGAAGAAATGCTGCGCATCGGCGCGAATCTCGGCGGCGAGCAATCCGGCCACATCATTTTCCTCGACGATTCCACCACCGGCGACGGCATGCTCACCGCCGTGAAAATGGCGTCGCTCGTTTCCATTGCCGGAAAGCTCGATACCCTGCTGCACGATCTGAAGGTGTTTCCGCAGAAAATCGTGAATGTGCGCGTGCGATCGAAGCCGCCGCTCGGTTCGCTGCCGCTGGTCGCGAGCGCGCTGGCCGGCGCGGAAAAATCGCTCGGCGATTCCGGGCGCGTTGTCGTGCGCTATTCCGGCACCGAGCCGCTGGCGCGCGTCATGGTCGAAGCCGAGCGCGCCGAAGACGTCGACCACTTTTCGAATTCCATCGCCGCCGCCCTAGAATCCTCCGTCGGCGCGCACTGACCTCGACATTTTCACGCAAGAAATACTTGCCTTCATCGCTAGTCTCGTGTATTTGCTTGCGCTATACCGTTTCATCAGTACCGGGAGCCCTTGTGATGAATTACCGACGAATCACGTTTTTGCGCTGCCGGATTCAGTTGGGAACTGTGATTCTGCTGTGCATGTCGCCCAGCTTTGCGCAACAGCTGCCAGCGCAAACTACACCCGCAGTGCAGCAAACCCAAACTGCCGCCGCAATCCCGTCGTACCCGAACACCGCGGCTGGCCTTGAGAAACTGATGAAGGACATGCTTAAACTCGAAAAGCGCGGCGATACGGCTGCGCTTGCGCCTTATCTCCAATCCTTAGTCCTCCCCAATCCTGACGCCTGGTTCAAATCCGTCTTTGGCGGCGATTTGGGATCGCGGTTACTGTCCTCCTACTTAAGGATCAAAAGCGACATCCCGAAAAATATCGACACGGAACTTATCCGTTTTGCTTCAGCGAAAGGCACGTCAGCCACCGAGGCGTTCCCAACCTGCGAAGGTTCTCCGCTTCCTCCAGCAAAATTCATGGCTCTCGCAATGCGACGACGTTCCGCCCCGCTCTACGTAGTCCGCCTCGGAAGAGGGAAAAGGCAGTCGACGCTAGGATTCTTCGCTTACGTTAGCGGAGGGTTTCGGCATGTAGGTTCCCTGGAATTTTCGTCCCCCACACCCAACCTGAGGTCACTCTTGGGCGCAGGCCCCTTCCTACGGGTAAGCGGCAATGTGGAAAAGGCGAATCTCTTGCACTGGAGTTCTCCAATATACCCCTTGGACGCAAAGGCCGATCACCTGAATGGAACTGTAGTTCTCCGTGAGATCGTCGCGAAGGATGGGACCGTTCGCGGCGTTTTTTATTTCTCTGGCCCAGAGTTGTTGGCGGCTCCCGCGATGGACGCAGTCCGGCAATGGACGTACAAGCCGACCAAGCTAAATGGCGTGCCAGTCGAAGTGGATACTTGCGTCGATATAATATTTAGCCTAGGAAGTTAGGGAAGAACCTCCGCCTTCGAGGGGCGACGTCGAGGGCTGAAAAGCTGCTGTCGCTCATCCGATACAAGTTTTTGATCGCAGTGTGTGAAGGCTGCTTGATCGGGCAATTTTAGCTGCAGCCCGAAGTGCTGCCGCAGTTCTCGCACTTGTAGCAACTTCCGTTGGGCGTCATCAACATGCCGCATTCGGAGCAGGAAGGCGCGTCGTCAATGGCCGCGCGAGGGCGGAACTTTTCTTCCGCGGTCGCAACGGCGCTCGCTGCGACGAGCGGAGCAGCAACCTTTGCCGCAGTCGGCTCATCTGCCGCTTCGCCATTTTGCACGAAATAATCGCGCGAAATAAATTTGCCGCCGAGCCACCGCCCGATGTAGTCGATGATCGACTTCGCGTATGGAATTTCCTTGTTTCCCGTGAAGCCCGAAGGCTCGAAGCGCGCATTCACGAATTTGTCGATCATCGCGCGCAGCGGCACGCCGTACTGCAACGCAATCGACACGGAAAGCGCGAAGCCGTCCATAATGCCGGAGAGTGTCGAGCCTTCCTTCGCCATCTTGATGAAAATTTCTCCCGGCGCGCCGTCGTCATACTTGCCGACGGTCAGGTAGCCTTCATGGCCGCCAACCGAGAATTTGTGCGTGATCGAGTTGCGCTCGTTCGGCAGCTTTTTGCGGCCCGCGCGGAACAGTTCTTGTTGCGCGGTTGCGGCGACTTCCTCTTTTGCGGCCGCTGCTATCGCGGACGTCGTTTCCACCGTTTTCAGTTTCTTCTCACCAGCTGCCGAGAGCGGCTGCGAACGCTTCGAGTTGTCGCGATAGATCGCCACGGCTTTCAACCCCAATTTCCAGGATTCGATGTAGGCCTGCATCACGTCTTCGACGGTCGATTCCTCGGGCATGTTGATGGTTTTGGAAATCGCGCCGGAAAGGAACGGCTGCGCCGCGGCCATCATCTTCAAATGGCCGCGCCAAGCGATCGAACGTCCGCCGTCCGTTGCGAGCGAGCAATCGAACACGGGCAAATGCTCGGGTTTTAGGTCCGGCGCGCCTTCGATGGTTCCGTGCTGGTCGATCCAATCGACGATCAGCGACGCCTGCACGTCGGAATACCCGAGGCGCATCAGCGCCATCGGCACCGTGTTGTTCACGATCTTAATCACACCGCCGCCGACCAAGCGCTTGTGTTTCACGAGCGCGAGGTCAGGCTCGATGCCCGTGGTGTCGCAATCCATCATGAAGCCAATGGTTCCCGTCGGCGCCAGCACGGACACTTGCGAGTTGCGATAGCCGAACTTTTCTCCGTGCTCGACCGCCGTATCCCACGAGTCGCGGGCGGCGCGCAGCATTTGCGGCTGCACATTTTCTTCCTTGATCGGCCGCAGGGAATCGCGGTGCATGCGCATCACTTCGAGCATCGGCTCGCGGTTCTTTTGATAACCCGCAAACGGACCCAATCTCTCGGCCATGCGCGCCGACTGCGCGTAGGCTTCGCCGGTCATCAGCGCCGTAATCGCGCCGCAAATATCGCGGCCCCGGTCCGAGTCATACGGGACGCCAAGCGAAAGCAACAGCGCACCCAGGTTCGCATAGCCCAAGCCGAGCGGACGATAGTCATGCGAGTTTTGCTCGATTTTCGGCGTCGGATAACTGGCGTTGTGCACCAGGATTTCCTGCGCCGTGATCGTAACATCCACCGCGTGCCGGAAACCTTCCACGTCGAATTGCCCATTCGGGCCGAGGAACTTCAGCAGGTTGAGCGATGCCAGGTTGCACGCCGTGTCGTCGAGGAACATATATTCCGAGCACGGGTTCGACGCGTAAATGCGGTCCGTTCCTTTGCACGTGTGCCAGCGATTTACGGTTGTATCGTACTGCATCCCGGGATCGCCGCACTGCCATGCCGATTCGGACATGCGCCGCAACAGATCGCCGGCGCTGAATTTCTCCACCGGCTGGCCATCGTTCACGTTCCGCGTCCACCAGTCGCGGTCGTCTTCCACGGCTTGCATGAATTCATCGGTGACGCGCACCGAGTGATTCGCGTTCTGGAAAAAGATCGAGCCATACGCTTCGCCGTCAATCGCGGAGTTGTAGCCCTGCTCGATCAGCACCTGCGCCTTGCGCTCTTCCTTCATTTTGCAATCGATGAATTCCGCGATGTCCGGGTGATCGACGTTGAGGATCACCATCTTGGCGGCGCGGCGCGTCTTCCCGCCGCTTTTAATCACGCCCGCGAATGCATCGAAGCCTTTCATGAAGCTCACCGGGCCTGACGCGATGCCGCCGCCGGAGAGCGTTTCCTTGCTTCCGCGCAACGTCGAAAAATTCGTTCCCGTTCCGGAGCCCCACTTGAAGAGCATTCCCTCGGTCTTCGCCAGGTTCATGATGGAATCCATGCTGTCCTGCACGGAATTGATGAAGCAGGCGGAGCATTGCGGCCGGGGTTGCACGCCCACGTTGAACCACACCGGGGAATTGAAGGCCATTTTCTGCTCGACGAGCAAATGCGTCAGCTCGTCGCGAAACGCAACGCGAGAATCTGCCGATGCGAAATAGCCGCCCTGCTCGCCCCAGCGCACGATCGTATCCACCACGCGCGCAATAAGCTGGCGCACCGAGCCTTCGCGTTCGGGCGTGTTCGGCTTTCCATGAAAATATTTCGACGCGACGATGTTCGTCGCCGTCTGCGACCATGATTTCGGAACTTCGATATTGTCCTGGCGGAATATGACCTGGCCCTTTTCGTTTCCGATTTGCGCGGTCCGCCGCTCCCATTCGACGGCGTCAAAGGGCGCTACCTTGCCGTCCGTGAATTTGCGCCGAAATTCCAGCCCGGTCGAAATTGCCTTGCGCTCTTGCCGTTCCTTTTGCTGTTCAACGTCCATTTTGGCCGCCAAATTCCCGCTCAACGCCATTTTCGTTTCCGCCATATTTCCGCCCTCCGCGCAGGCAGTCCTGCCGCTGATAGATTTTGCCGGGCTGAAGACAGCGGTTCCATGATTATACCGCAATCCTTGAGTCCCGGTTAACGCGGCGTGGAAAGGGCAGGTAGCCGCCGCATGATTTCGAAGAGAGTGGCTCTAGTTTCCGAAGCAGTTGAGCACAAGCCCGGGCCAGCTATGGATTTCCATGCCGCTTAAAACCGAAAACAGAGAAAGCTTCGCCCTTCCGCGCTTTACACTGCGATTACGGTCGGGCGGCTGGCCCTTGTTTTCGTCGGTTTTTAACCCGGGTCGGCGCCGTGAATTTTTCCGGTCCCCCTGCTCGCGGCCCGCACCACACTCCCCGAATCTGGGAACGCAGTATTACCGGGTTGTGGAAAACGTGTCAAGGAGAAATCGCAATGGCACCACAAAATATTTGGGTGCTGGTGTCCAACTTGTCTATAGATGGTGGTTCCGGCCCAAAATGGCACGAGCGGGATTTCTTCGGTTCGCCGTTCTCGGCAGACGCAGGGACTCGCATTTGCATCCAACTAATGTGCGTATGTCCCTAAAAATCCATCACCTGGCGAGCGCTATGCTCGTTGCTCTCTGCATTTTTGTTGCGGGACCCTCACTTCAGGCTCAATCCAGAGCGCAACACTCCACGATCGCCCATGCACCGGCCAAGAGAGAGATTCTCGCGGGCGTTCCGAATTTCGGTCAGGTCACGCCAACGCTGTATCGCGGGGCGCAGCCGTCCGACAAAGGGTTTCAGAGTCTCGCCAAGATGGGCATCGATGTGATTGTTGACTTCCGAGGCTGGAGCGTTGGCCAGGAAAAGCACGAAGCCGCGGAACGCCATATGAAATTGGTTCTGCTGAGCTGGGATTGCCGCCATCCGTCCGATCAAATCGCCGCGCGCTTCCTCCAAATCCTAAAGGAGAACAGCGGCAAGAAGATTTTTGTTCATTGTTACGGCGGCATCGACCGCACCGGCACAATGATCGCCGTTTATCGCATGGCTGAACAGGGCTGGACCGAGCCCGAGGCAATGAATGAAATGCGCGCTTTCGGTTATGCATTCATGCACCATATCTGGTGCCACGCCGCCGAAGAATACGTAAACAAATTTCCGCAAGCCATGCAGGAAGACCCCCAACTTGCGGCCCTCCACGCCGGCGAGCCGCCGCACGCGGCTAACTAATTAATTCCGCTTACCTCCTATGCTGAACTCGCCTGAAGAAAATGAGGATTGAGTTTTTACTCGTAGCGCAGCGCTTCGATGGGATCGAGTTTGGCTGCTTTTACCGCGGGCCACACGCCGAATATTAAACCCACTGCCACGGACACTCCAATGCCAACCAGAACCGCCCACAGCGGGACCGCGGCCTTCATCGATGTGACGTGCGGTATCAGCATCGCGAGGCCACTGAAAAATAGCACGCCAAGAATTCCGCCGGATCCCGTCAGCGTCATGGCCTCGAAGAGAAATTGCCAGGTAATATCGCGGCTCCGGGCGCCGATCGCTTTTCGCACCCCGATTTCGCGCGTGCGTTCCGTCACGCTCACGAGCATGATGTTCATCACGCCCACGCCGCCGATCAGCAGGCCGATCGAGCTCAGCACAATCAGCACCAGCGCCACGCCGCCGATGATTTGATTGAACTGCTCCTCCTGTTGAACCTGCGTGGTAATCGAGAAACTGTCCGGAGCGTTGTACGCCACCTTGCGCTCGCGGCGCAAAACCCACCGCGCTTCGTCTACTGCCTCATCCAGCTTGCCGGGATAGGCGAGGAAGCGATATCCATTGTCGAGAGCCTGCGGGTACATTTCATGCAGCGTGTAATAGGGAATGATGGCGCGCTTATCTTCGCTGCCAAATCCAAATCCGCCCTCCGGTTTTTCAAACACGCCGATAATTTGGAAATCCGCGCCGTCGAGATTGACCATTTTCCCGACGGCGTCTTGGGCCGTGGGAAAGAGCGCCTTGGCGGCGTCTTCGCCTAAAACGACAACTTTGTCGCGATGCAGATTTTCGGCCTGAGTAAAAAAGCGACCGGCTCGTAAGTTGGCATTGCCGTACACATCCATGTAGGACGGAAAAGTCCCGCTGAAATCAAGAGCTTGAACTTGGTTCTTCCTGAATGTCGCGATGTGATTGTCGTGCCATTCATAAACTGAAATTGCGACTTCCTTAATGGCCGGACATTGAGAATCAAGGCCGAGCCCTTGGTCGAGCGTCAAGGGAGGACGCGTTCGCTCGTTCTTAGGCAGTGCGCTCATGCGCGGACCTTGGTCGAACCGCGCCACCCATGCCGTGTTGGCCCCGAAACCGGCAATTTCGTCGGAAATGGTGGACTTGAATCCCGTGATCAGGGAGGCCACGACGATAATCACGCCAACGCCGATGACAACACCGAGGACGGCGAGAGCGCTGCGCGCTTTGTGCGTTCGCAGCGTGTCGAAGGCCAGCGCCAGATTTTCGCGGATGTCTTGTTTCATCGCTTGCCCCTAGGTCTCCGCACGCAGCGCTTCGATGGGGTCCAGGCGCGACGCCCGCACCGCCGGATAAATCCCGAAGAAGAGACCCACGCTCGTCGACAGCGCCAGCGCAATCACTACCGCATGAACGGGCGTCGAAATCGGCAGCGGCGATATAGCGCGCACGAGCATGGCGATGGCCACAGCCAGCAGAATTCCCGCAACTCCGCCGAGCGCCGACAGCATGGAAGATTCCATCAAGAATTGAAGCACAATATGACGCCGCCGTGCGCCGAGCGATTTCCGTAGCCCGATTTCGCGCGTCCGCTCCGTCACGCTCGCCAGCATGATGTTCATGATCACGATTCCGCCGACGACCAGAAACACGCTGGTGAGCCATATCGCGATGCCGAACAGGTTACCGGTCAGTTTCTGCCACAGGCCAGTGATCGACGAAGGTTCGATGATTCCAAAATCATCCGGATCCTGATAACGCCGGTGGTGACGGGCGCGGAGAAGCACGCGCGCTTCATCTTCGGCGGCCGGCATGGCATCCGTGCTCATCGCCTGGATGAAAATCGTCACAGAATCATTTGGAGTCGTCCACACCTCGCGGTACGTGGAAAGCGGAATCATCACGAAATTATCTTGGGACTGTCCTAACACTGTCCCTAGGGCTTTGGCGATGCCCACGACCTGATATTGCTGCTCGCCCACTCGAATTTCCTGGCCGATCGGATCAATGGTCGGAAAAAGCCGCGCAGCGACGTCGTGCCCCACAAAGCAAATGGACGCGTGATGCAACTCGTCTTCCTCGGTGAAGGCGCGCCCTGCCGCAATATCGAAATTTTCGACCTGCGTGAACTCCGGGGTCGCTCCGAGCAGGTTGACGTCTTCGTCGATAGTTCTTCCAAAGTGGACGTCGGCCGAGGTGCTTTGTTCACCCGCGACATTTCGCGCGTAGCGCAAATTCTGTTTCATCGCATTGTAGTCGGACATGTCGAGGGAGGGGCGTTTTTGAGCGTTCAGAAATGCTTCATAGCTGGTAATAATGCCGTACTTGTCGATGATGAACGCGTTCGAGCCTAGGTTGGCGATTTTCGTCGCCACGTAAAGATTCAGCCCGTTGAGCACGCTCATTACCGAGACGAGAGTCGTGACCGCCAGAATTACCCCGAGCAGCGTCAGGAAACTCCGCATCTTGTGCGCGCGCAGCGTGTCGAAGGCGAGCCAGGTCGCCTCACGCAGTGTCACGCTGGCTTGGCGAAATCCTAAGCCCAATTTAGGTGGTCTCGGCATCTAATGAGTATAGACGTTTCCCAGGGGATAAAAGTTCTCCCGGGAGGCAGTGTTTAATGCCGGGGATAACATTCTGGCAACCGGCTGGCCCCGAAGCCGTGCTTCCGAAAGGGAACGCCGCTACAATACGAAGAGCGAGAATACGAATACCAATGACAATACCTCGACGCCCGTTACGAAAATCTCCGAGACCCAAAGTTCGTTGAAACGTCTGTTCCAATTCGGATACGCCATCGCAGTCGTGGTCGTTATGTCCCTCGCGCCGCGCGCTTTCCCTGCCCCGCCGCGCCACCAGCAGCCTCAGGTATCGGCAGCGGTAACCGACCAGACCCCCCTCACGCCGGATCAGATCCACGGTCTTCTCTCTCGCGTCATTGCCAATCAACACCACAACGATGCTGTCCTCGATACATTTGAGCGCCTTGAGCACCATGTCGAGCGCCAGGGCGCGCCGAATGGCCCCGTCACCGTGGATAAGCTCTATCGCGCCGTGCCCACCGGAAGCGGCACATTGAAACTCCTGATCAAAGTAAACGGCCGGCCGGTGCCGCCCGCAGAGTATCAGCGCCAGTTGCGCGATTGGGAGCGCGTTCTCGACGTCGCCGTTCATCCGAAAGACCCGCGCCAGATCGCCGCGGTTGCCAAGCAGCAGAAGAAACAGAAAGACCGCGAGCGCCTCATCAACAGCGTTTCAAACGCCTATCTGATCACGTGGCTCGGCCGCGAAGTTCGCGACCGGCGCGTTGTTGAGAAACTCCAACTCAATCCGAACCCCGCGTACCAGCCGCGCGGCGATTCCACGGACTGGCTGATTCACGCTCGTGTGACCATTTGGATTGACGCAACTGCCGCGCAACTCGTTCGCGCTGACGCCGAGATCATTCGCGACATCTCCATTGGCGCCGGCATTCTCGGCAAGGTGTATCACGGCGGTCATTTCATCATCGCGGAGGCGCCCGTCGCGCCCGGGATCTGGGAGCCTTCCCTCTATCAATACGATCTTGCGGGCCGAAAGTTTCTCTTTACGTTTCAACTGCATGAAGAAACGTCACTCGATCATTACCGTCTGATCGGCTCGCCCGTCCAGGCCCTCGCCGTCGTCCGTGACGACCTCGCCCACTGCTGCAGCGCTGTCGCGGGCGACCCGTAGACTTGGCTTTGGGAGTTGCAAGGTTCTGATCTCACCCGCTTTGCTTCGTGTCACCGGTGGCGAGATTTACTTCGCGACTTTCTTGCGCATCTCGCCGTACAGGGTTGCAAAAAAGCCCGAGTTTTCTTCGCCTAATACGCTGTCTGTATCGTACTCCTCAAGTCCGCGAATGATTTCGTTCGCTGGCAATCTGCGCAGCAAATATATGTGCTGGCGTCCGTGCGCCGCCGCAACGTGCTCTTCCCCGTGGATTTGGAAGAATTCTTCCCGATAGCGAATCGTCAGCGGATATTTCCAGTGCGGCTTCGGACTGTGGGATGCAATCTTCAAATCCCATGTTCCGTCACCGCGTGTCACTTCATCGCGCAACGGCGTCGAGCCCCATTCGCCGTACTTGGCGAAATGTATCGCGCGATCAACCAGCCGCAGCGGCAATGTCGCGCCGGTTTTCACCATTGCCCTGGCGTTTATCGTCCGCATTAAACCCTCAATCACGAAATACCACAGCACCCATGTAAAAGGATGCATCGCGATCACGACGAAAGGAAGCGATCCGATCGTGCCGATATTAGAATTGTGATGCGCTTGCCCCGCGACGCCAATTGCCCGGTGTGCCCAGTGTCCCGCCGAGTAGTAGTACCAAGCGGCATAGGCCGCCAGCGATATGCTTGCCTGCAGCAAACCAGATACGACCGCGGCTTCGCGCCAATTGATCGAATCTTCGACGGACAGACGTTTGCGCCAGTTCTCAGGCAAGAGAACCAGGAACGCTCCAGTCAGATAGCTTCTCACGGTTATTTTCCTTACCTCCAAAATTAGGCGCGTTGGCGCGCGCGGACAAGCTCCGTTTGGGACTTCGCGACGAAAACGCCATCCGTCTATGCCTGCAAGAAATTTGTCTGGCTGTCCAACTCTCTTTACTGCGCCAGCCGATAAGGTTAGGCTAGTCGCAATCCCGCCCAGTCACTGGAGGAGGCGCAATGTACGCTCGCGTAACGCAGTTTCACATCGTGCCGGAAAAGCGTGAGCCATTTCTTGCCGCCGTCCAGGACGCCATTCCTCATGCGCATCAGCAACGCGGGTTCGCGCGCTCGCTGTCGTGCGCGCGGAGAGCCCCGCGTCTACCGCGGACGTGCGCGTCATGTCCTTCTGGGATTCCATCGAGGATTTGCGCGCCGGCGAACAAAATTTCTATTTCTATCCGACGCTCGCGAAAATCATGGCATTCTCCAAAGGCTTCCCGCTGATCGAAGCCCAGGAAGTGCTCATCGCCGACTTCCCCGGTGCCCGCGCCACTCCAGAAGGCCGAAGCATCTCCGCCGACGAAACAAAATTCTAAAAATGCCGGAACTCCCCGTGCTTGACCATGCCTGCGGGCGCCAGTAAGCTATGAGCTTCCTGAACGCCACGGAAACACCATGGGCACAATCCAAATCACGCTCCCGGATGGGGCGAAGCGCGAAGTCGCCAGCGGGGTAACTCCCGCGGAAATTGCGCGACAGATTTCGCCGCGTCTCGAAAAAGAGGCGCTGGTGGCGTGCGTTGACGGCGAATTATGGGATCTGGCGCGCCCGCTCGACCAAAACACCTCGCTCGCGATTCTCACTCCAAAGGATCCCGAAGCGATTCAAGTCCTGCGCCATTCCGCCGCGCATCTGCTTGCGGCCGCGGTCATCGAACTTTTCCCCAACGTAAAATTGGGCATTGGGCCGCCGATTGACAATGGCTTCTTCTACGATTTCGTTCGCAACGAACCGTTCACGCCCGAGGACCTGGAGCGCATCGAGAAAAAGATGCGCGAGCTTGCTGCTCAAAACATTCCGAACGAGCGCAAACTGCTGCCCAAGCCCGACGCGCTGAAGTTCTATCGCGACTCGCAGCAGGAATTCAAATGCGAGCTGATCGAGGAAAAAGCTATCGAGCCTATGGTGTCGTTTTACACCACGGGGAAATTCATTGATTTCTGCAAAGGCCCGCACATTCCTTCGACCGGGCGCATCAAGGCGTTCAAATTGATGAGCGTTGCTGGCGCGTACTGGAAAGGCCACGAAGGCAATCCGCAAATGCAGCGGATTTACGCCGCATGTTTTTACACCCAGGCCGAGCTTGACGAGTACCTGCACAAGCTCGAAGAAGCCAAGCGCCGCGATCACCGCAAGCTCGGAGCGGAGCTAGACCTTTTCAGCATTCAAGACGAAGCCGGTCCGGGCCTGATTTTCTGGCATCCCAAGGGCGGCCTCATCCGCACCATCGTCGAAAACTGGCTGCGCGACGAACTGCTGCGGCGCGGTTACGATCTGGTTTTCACCCCGCACGTAATGCGCCTCGATTTGTGGAAGACCAGCGGGCACACCGGCTTCTATCACGACAGCATGTTCAGCCCCATCGAAATCGAGAAGGCCGATTATCAGATCAAGCCGATGAATTGCCCTGGCCACATTCTGATTTATAAATCGCATCTGCGCAGCTATCGCGATTTGCCGCTGCGCTATGCCGAGCTGGGCACGGTTTATCGTTATGAGCGCTCGGGCGTGTTGCATGGATTGCTGCGTGTGCGCGGCTTCACGCAGGACGACTCGCACATCTTCTGCCGCCCTGACCAGATCGAATCGGAAGTACAGGGCTGCCTGGATTTCGCTTTCGCGGTGATGAAGACCTTCGGCTTCGACCGCTACGAGGTCGAGCTTTCCCAATGGGACGCCGCGCACCCGGAAAATTACGCTGGCAAGGCGGAGGATTGGAATCGCGCCACCGCCGCGCTCTCCGATACTCTCCAGCGGATGAAAATCCCGTACAAGCGCATCGAAGGCGAAGCCGCATTTTACGGCCCCAAGATCGACGTGAAACTAATCGACGCCATTGGCCGTCCATGGCAGCTCACCACCGTGCAATTTGATTTCAATTTGCCCGCGCGCTTCGGCCTGGAATATGTCGGCGAAGACGGCGCGCGCCATCAGCCACTGATGGTTCATCGCGCCCTGCTCGGCTCGGTCGAACGTTTCTTCGGCATCCTCATCGAGCACTACGCGGGCGCGTTTCCCGCATGGCTTGCGCCGGTGCAGGCGAGTGTGCTGCCGCTCAGCGAGAAATTTTCAGAGTACGCGAAATCCGTTGAAGCGAAATTGCGCGCGGCGGCCGTTCGCGTTCATCTTGACGATCGCAACGAGAAGCTGCAGGCCAAAATCCGCGATGCGCAACTCCAAAAAATTCCGTACATGTTGATTGTCGGCGCAAAGGAAGCCGAATCCGCCGCCGTCTCTGTGCGCCATCGCTCCAAAGGCGATCTCGGCCCCCAGCCGCTCGATCAATTCATCGCCGCCCTCCGCAACGAAATAGAAACCAGAGCCAATAGCTGACACTCCGCTTGATTTGTGCGATGTTGATTTGCGTGCCAGTATCTATTCGCATTCGCCAAGCCATTCCCGATGACATCCCTGCGTTGCGCGAATTGATCGACGTGTCCGTTCGCGGACTGCAAACACGCGACTACGCGGCGGCTCAGATCGAAAACGCGCTCAAGACCGTCTACGGCGTGGACAGTCAGTTAATCGCCGACGGAACCTATTTCGTCGCGGAAGCCAAATCCGCCGAAGGAAACGATTCCGTCATCGCCGGCTGCGGTGGCTGGAGCAAGCGCCAGACGCTCTATGGCGGCGATCATTGGACGGGACGCCAGGATGCGCTGCTCGACCCGCTCTGCGACGCCGCAAAGATCCGCGCCTTCTTCACACACCCCGCGTGGGCGAGGCGCGGGATCGGCGGCCTAATTCTGGAAAGTTGCGAAACCGCGGCAAGGTCCGCGGGATTCACCCGCTTTGAAATGGGAGCGACGCTGACGGGCGTTCCGTTTTATCGCGTCAAAGGTTACGTCGAGTTGGAACACCTCGAAGTCGCGCTGGCGGACGGCCTCTCGCTTCCCATTGTGCGCATGGCAAAACAGGTATAGGTGCAAACACCGCCAACGATGCGCGACCGTTTGCGCCAGTGTATGGTATCTTCACGGAAATGCCCGATACGATTCCTGTCGTGATTCGCGAAGAAAAGCCCGTGCGCACCGCCGCGGTCAGCGCGCGGATCATTGCCGCGGGAATTGTGATCGCGTTCTGCTACCTGGCGTCAAGCGTCGTGGTGACGTTGCTGGTGGCGATTCTTCTGGCCTATTTTCTCGATCCGCTGGTCGTGTGGCTCGAACTGTTCCGCTTGCCGAGGGCGCTGGGCTCGCTGGTGGTATTAATCCTGGCGATCGCGTTGCTTTTTTTTCTTGGTTCTTCACTCGTCAGCCGCGTGGACCAATTTGGCACGGACTGGCCCCTGTATCGCGCCCCGCTCCGCACCGTCACCAGCAGCATCGAGCGCCGTCTCAATTTGCTCGAATCCCGCGTCAATGAAATTTCCTCGCAGCCGCACGAGCCGCGCGCGATCACCATAACCGAACTGCATCCCGTACGCGACGCGCTCCTGCGGAACCTCGGCTCTTTCTACACGGCATTGTTCGCGGCCACCTTTGTGCCCTTCCTCGTATTTTTCATGCTGGTGGCGAAGCGAAAAATCTGGCACGAGACGATGGAGTTGTTCCCGGTTTCCCGCCGCACATCCGTGAAAATCGCGCTGGCGGAAGTTAGCAACATGCTGCGGAGTTACGTTGTGGGAACGGCGCTTGTGGGTTTGATCCTGGTCCTCGCAAGCTGGGTGTTTTTCTGGGCTATCGGAATGGATTTCTCGTTTCTGACCGGGCTTGTGTCCGGTCTGCTGAATCTGGTGCCTTATCTCGGCATGGTGCTCGCATGGATCCCGCCTGTGATTATTGGCCTGAAGCAGTTTCATACCGTTACCCCATTCCTCGGAATTTGTGGCGTGCTCGCATTCTTTCATTTGATGGCCGCGAATTATTTGCTGCCCTCGTTCGTTGGACGGCGCGTCCATTTGAACGCCGTGTCGGTCACCGTCGCCCTGCTTTTCTGGGGATGGTTGTGGGGCGCTCTTGGATTACTACTCGCGATTCCCATCACGGGAACCATGAAAGTAATTTGCGACCACGTGGAGGGATGGGAACCGGTCGGAAAGTGGCTGGGCGCGTAAGCGGTAAAATCCACTCAACTTTTACGGAATCGCGCGCAGGCGGCGGACAATCCCGCCGAGCGTCGCGTCATCCGGCGGCTGCTGGAACAGGCGAATCGCCGCAATGCCCGCCGCGCCAGCGCGCATACATGCAGCAGCGTTTTCTTTGTTCATCCCGCCAATTGCCAGCACTGGAATGCGAACGCGTCGACAAACTTCGGCTAGTTTGTCGAGTCCCTGCGGTGCGCCGAAACCGATCTTCGATGGCGTGTCATAGACGGGACCGAAAAAAATGTAATTCGCACCGGCGCGCTCGGCTTCGATGGCATCGTGAATCTCATGGCATGACACGCCTACCAAAAAATCCGCTGGCGCATTTCCAGCGCGGACCCACGGCACAACCTTGCCGACCGGAATCGAGCCGCCGCCCAGATGAATGCCACTCGCGCCAGCCGCAAGGGCCACATCGAGCCGGTCGTTTATAAGCACCAGCACTCGCGCCGGAACTTGTGGACCTGCGGTAGCTCTATTTTGAACTGTAACGATGGCACCGCGAGTAAGCTCCAGCAGTTCGCGCGCCGGTAAATCCTTTTCGCGAATCTGAATCCAGTCGACGCCGGCTGCTGCGGCGCGTCCAATCCGCAACAGTAAATCATCAGTAGTGGGTGAAGACGGATCGCCCTCGATCAGGCGACGGTCGGTTACGTAGCACAGAAGCATATCTGCCGCCGAGGTGCTAAGGACGGTGCGTAGCAGCGGTTGGTTTGCGCCGGAACGATTCGACGGCCAGCACAGCGTCGGTCACCCCAAGTCCGGAAATCGCGCCGCGTACATAGGGATTCAGCAGGATCGGTATCAGCGCCGGGTAATGCGTCAAAAAATAGTTCGCTTCCCAGAAATTCGACCACGGGATAAGGATAATCAGCAGGCCCATTTCGAGCCACAGAAGCAGCAAAAGCACGCGGAGGAGACGGGTGGCCAATGTGAGATCAGTGTTTCTGCAGCGCCGCGATGCGCTCGGCGACATCCCGATAATCGATGTTCATCGCGTAAACTTGCCGGAAACTATCCAGCGCCGCACCGCTGTTTCCCCCTTGCTCTTCCGCCACGCCCAGATCATACCGCAACGCGAGAACCGTTTCCGGATCCAGCGCAGGAAGTTCCAGTGCGCGTTGATACCATAGCGCGGCGATTTTCGGTTCCTGTTTCTCCATGAAAATCACTCCGAGAAGCGTCGCGCACTGCATGGCGTAACGGAACGGCCGGCCCTCCTGAATCGCTTTCGCCACTCTTTGAAATTCGCCGATGGCTTCGTCGAGCAATCCCATCTCGCGATACGCAATGCCGAGGTTGTAAAGCGTTTCCAAATCTTCGTCTTCGTCCTTCTCGCCCATTTCGCCGAGTTCGGCGCGAAATTCCTGAAACACTTCGCTGAGCTCATTTTTGACGTCGCCCGCTGCTGCCACCGAATCAGCTTCGGGAACTGGTTCGCTGGCACGTTTCGCCGGCCCGTCCGCGGACGTGGGCTTCTCGCCGCCGGAGGTCTCCAGGCCTTCAACTTCGGAAACAAGCTGATCCAGGAGCCCTTCAGTGGTCGTTGCTTCATTATGGGCCGCAGGAGCGCTGGGAATAAGTTCGAGGTCAAATTCAGCGGCTTCGGGCTCGGCAGCTTCAACGCCGTGCGGCGCCGGCGCGGACTCCGCAGCGGCTTCCCGTTCTTCTGACGCCGTCAGGCTCGCCCATTCATCGGAAAGATCAATTTCATGTTCGCCCTGCGCATTCGACGCCCCCCCCGCATGCGAAGCGGGCTGTGCACTCGGAACTTCGCCTTCGGCAGGCGCGACGGGCACCGAAAACTCCGCCGGGGCAGCCGACTGCGAGTTGGTTTTGGCCGGAGTTTGCGCGGCCGCGAGTTCCTCGTCAGTGGCTCCCGAGGCGCGCTGAAACCGCCGCCGAAGCTCCGTGAAGCGCTCCGCGTTTATCGTGTCTCCGCGTTGCGTGTAAATCTCTTCGAGCTGCGCGGCGAGTTCCGCCGTTCGTCGGTCGTCTCCCGCGCCAAGATTCAAGTCCAGCAGCCGTTCGAGCGTGGGCGCGTGGCCCGGAACGCGCTGCAAAATATTGTCGAGCAACTGAATCGCTTTTTGCGTCAGGCCGTAGCTCGAAAATAAATCCACGTCCGTAAGGGCCTGCGTGATGAAACGTTGCGTGTCGTCGTCGAGCCCTAAATCGTTAACCGCCGTTACTGCGACTGGCGTAGCTGTGCCCAGTAATGCAGCCGGCGCGGCCTGCTGCGGAAAAGCCTCTTCCAGATCCGCCGGCGCCCCCGAAGCATGACCCAGTTTCTTCCGGACTTGCGCCAGACGCTGCCGCGCCAGCTCATTGTCCGGCTCGCGTTCGAGCAAATCGTTCAGAGTCGTTTCCGCGCGCTCGGATTGGCCCGCGTTCGTATAGGCGTCGGCGAGTTGCGTTTGCGCTTCCGAGAGGTTGTTGTTCCCGGTGCGGCGATAGAGATCAACCAGCCACTCCAGCGGCTCAATGCGCCCTTTCAGCCGTTCCGCAATAGCCGTCAGCACCTTCGCCAGGTGATCTTGATTCCCCGACGCGATAGCGGATTCGCGGATGCCGCCGATGAGCGTCAGCGCTGAGTCCGGGTCGTCCGCTTCAATCAAGGTATTGGCTACGCGCAGCACCAGCACATACTTTTCCGCGCCCTGCAGCGAAGTATGGTGGATGATTTCGACGGCGCGCTCGTTCTTGCCGCTCTTCAGGCAAATATCGATTTGCAATCCGAGAATTTCCGAATTCGAGTCCGCGTCCGGAAGGCTGGCCAGCGTTTTCAACGCGCCGTCCGCATCGCCCGCCACGCCGAGCATGCGGGCCTTCAACAGCAGCGCCGCGGAATTGCCCGGCTCGGCGGCGAGCGCCGCATCGATCGTTTTCTGCGCCTCGCCCGCGTCACCATGCTCGTGCAGATACCGCGCGAAATGCAGATACGTGTTCGCCGCTTCTTTTTTCTGTCCCATGGCCAGGTACAGCTCGGCCAGTCGCCGCTGCACGCGCGGATTATCGGGCTCGACTTCGAGCAGCCGCCGCAACACGTCCACGGCTCTCGAAGTTTGATTGGCTTTCAGATGCGCTTCCGCAAGCTGCAAAAAAATCGGACGCGCCTCGCTCAGAATTCCCTGCTGCACGTACAGATTCGCCAGCTTCTCGAGCGGCTGCGTTTCATTCGGCGCCAGCTTCGAAATCTTTTTGTAGATGGCGATGGCTTTGCTGTTGAACCCGTTGTTCAGGTAAAGCTGCGCGAGCCGCTCGAAATATTCCACGGCCTGCGCCATGCTGTTCTGCCGCACGAAGAGATCGCCAACGGTCATCAGTACGACCTGATCGTTCGGGTCGCTCCGCAGAATCGTCTGATAATCCTGAATCGCCTGGGCGACCTTGCCCTGATTCAGCGATTTCAGCGCCGATTCCATGACTTTGGCTTTATTGAAGGCCATCCGTGTCTCTCGATACCCCTGCCTGCGTGCCCGCGCAGGCATTCCCCTCAGGCAATTTGGGTGCAGTTCTCTGAAGCTAGGCTACGGTAGCACACGCGAAAAACCAGGGTCAACGCGCCGCCGCTCTTGCGTGTAGGAACTCGATAACACCCGCCGATCGGACGAGCTGACGGAAAGACGCGCGTACCAAATTAGAAAAACGCAATCTATTCGGGAGCGACCGCGAGTGGTGCGCCGGGCGACGCTACGGTCGAAGCAGAAGCGGCTGCCGCGGCGCTCGTTGTGGGCGCAATCGCAACGGAAATCTCCGCCAAGGGCAGCGGCTCTTGCGTTGCGTGCGCGGCCCAGCACCTGGATTCGCGAACCGGCGCATACGAAAATCTGTGCAGCGGCGTCGGCCCATAGCGTCGCAGCGCTTCGAGATGATCCGGCGTGCTGTAACCGCGATTCTGCGCCAACCCGTACTGCGGATAAAGCTGATCGAAATCGTCCATCAAACGATCGCGTTCCACCTTCGCCAGGATCGACGCTGCGGCAATCGAAATCGATCGCGCGTCGCCGTGAATCAAGGCTTTCTGCTCGATAGGCACCGGCAGCTCCATCGCATCGATCAGCAGGTAATCCGCCGCGGGACGAATATTTTCGACGGCGGCGACCATCGCCTGTCGGCTGGCCTGATAAATATTCCACGCGTCGATGCGGCTCGCGTCGATTTCCGCCACGGCCCACGCCAGCGCGTGTGCGCGAATGCGCTGCGCCAATTCTTCGCGGCGATCGTGCGTCAGTTTCTTCGAATCATCGAGTCCCACGATCCGCCGCCGCGGATTCAACACCACCGCTGCCGCCACCACGGGGCCAAACAGCGACCCGCGCCCAACTTCGTCGATGCCGCAGATGCGCGTCCATCCTTGCTGACGCGCCAGCCGTTCGTATCGCGAAGAGCAGAGCCGCCCCATCGCGCGCGATTCTACCACACACATTGCGTCGGATTTCATCTCATCGGATTCACTAACAGCTGTTGAAAAACTCTTCCCGCTGTCATTCCGACGAGCAATCGCGAGGAGGAATCTGCTTTTTCCTTAGGTTTTTGCGAACTGCGGCTCTCTCGCAGCGGCGGGAGATGGAATCAAGAGCACTTTTTCAACAAACTGCTAAGCAGAAAAAAGTAAAGGCCGCGTTCGTCGCGGCCTTCGACAAAACTCCCAGGAACGATTTCTTATGCGGGATTTACTCGGCGGGCTTGGCTTCGGCGACAGCCTTCCCCGGGCGCTCGCGCTCCACGCGTTTGATGCGCGCCGATTTTCCCGTCAGCCCGCGCAAATAATAAAGTTTCGCCCGGCGAACGTCGCCCTGCTGCACAATGTCGATCGACGAAATCATCGGCGAATGCAGCGGAAAAATGCGCTCCACTCCAATTCCGAAGCTGACGCGCCGTACCGTGAAGCTCGCGCCCGCCGTATGCCCGCGCCGTTTGATCACCACGCCCTCGAACGGCTGGATGCGCTCTTTTTCTTTTCCCGCCTCGCCTTCGCGCAGCTTCACGTGTACGCGAACCGTGTCCCCGGGCCGGAACGCCGGCAAATCCGTGCGAACTTGGGACTCCTGCACCTTATCAATCGCGCGATTCATATCCATTTTTCCCGGCAGACCCGCTCAGGTGGGGCCAGCTCTATCTGTGCAATCCCCAACTATAGCGAAATTCCCACGAATTGGCCACATAATTGAGCACCCGATGCGTTCAGCGTATTCTCCCGTTAGATGCAGTTCCTATGTTATGCGGACTTCTCTGTGAGAGTGCGATAAAATACTACGATGTTAAGAGCGCTGCTAATTGAACGAGGACCTATTCCGGCGGGCCTCTTCAAGTTGCGCCTGTTCCTCGCGATTGGACTCGCACATGCGTCGCCGACGCTCGCACAAAACGCATTGCCCATCACTGGAAACATCGTAACAGACGACGGTCGGCCGATCGCAGGAGTGACGGTTGTCGGCAGCGTTTGGAAAAGTTGTTGCCCGGTTCAAGAGGACTCGGCGACCTCCGACGAAAAAGGCGAATTCCGCCTCCAGCATGGCGGAGCCGTTATACATTTCTTGAAAGACAATTTCCAACCCGAAACGATCGTTGTCAAGCCCGGAACTTCGAAAGCTCGCGTCACTATGCATCCTTCGACCAACAGTTTGAGGGTTCCCATTTGTGGACGGCCCGGGCGCGGCGAGCGGCAGATTGGTTGGGGCAAGTATGGGCCTCGGTTTACTGTGCCCGTCCGCGCCGTGACGATAAAGGGCGGGAAGCCGGACACCGACTACGTCAAGTACGTGATCAGGCCCAAGAAAGGTAAGTCCTATTTAGAGCTTTGGTTTGGGCTGAATACGCTTTCGTCGGAGCCGGATGACGAACAGTTTGTTAATTCATCCGATTTCGCACAGAGGAATCTCGTGATTGCCGATGGCGGTGTCGGGATGGACAGTTGGGGCCATCTGCGCGGAGGTGATAGCTGGCGCCAGACAGTAATCCTCGAGCGCGGCGGAGCCGTTTATGAGCGAGCCCCAGCGGGCGCGGCGAGCGTCTTTGATCGAATCATCAACTCGATCTGCATTGTGCCTTACCCAAGCCAATAATTTCTCGCAGCCAGATCATTCGCCGTTGTTTTGTCGCGTGTTACAGCCTCAGCAGCTTCGCTGCGTTTCCCCCGAGGATTTTATCTTTGTCCGCGGCGGAAATCGGCAGGCTCCGCAGCGATGTGAGCATTTCCGGGATGCTGCCGATTTGGTGCGGATAATCGCTGCCCGCGAGAATATGTTCGACGCCGGCGAAATCCACGGCCAATTTCAGCGCGAGCGGATCGAAATTTACCGTGTCGTAATAAAACTGCTTCAGATACTCGCTCGGCGGACGCGAAATATTCACGCGGCATTCCTGAAACGCGCGAAAACCGCGGTCCGCGCGCTCCGCGATATACGGAATCGCGCCGCCCAGATGGCTCAGCACCCAGCGAATGCGCGGAAAGCGTTCCGCGACGCCGCTAAACACGAGTTTTTCGGCAGCGAGCGTCGTGTCAAATAAAAATCCCACCAGCGGCATCAGCCAGTAATCCGTCATCGCCTCAACGCCCACGGGAGCCGTCGGATGAATGTGCAGAATCGCGTCCAAATCATTTGCGCGCTCATAGAGTGGCCAGAAACGCTCATCGGAAAGCGCCACGCCATTGATGTTGCTGAAAAGCATCGCGCCAGGAAAATGAAGCTGGCGGCACGCGCGTTCGAATTCCTTCACCGACGTGGCGGGATCGTTCAGCGGTAGCGTCGCCAGCGCCGCGAATTTCCCGCGTTTCGTCCGCACCACTTCCGCGAACGCGTCGTTCACCAGCGCCGCAAGTTTCACCGCGTTCGCGGGCGATTCCACGTGCGTTCCGGGAGTCGTCAGCGAAATCACTTGTGTGTCCACGCCGTATTTCGCAAGCTCGCCTTCGCGAAAATCGATGTCGCGGTGCCCGCGCACCGCCACGTTGTAATCGCCGGGATAATGCAGCCGCGGATTGCCCTCCGCGTCAAAATCAACTTTCACCACGCTCGAGCCTGCGCGTAGCGCATCCAGATACGCCGGCGGATAATAATGATTGTGAAAATCGATAATCGCCATTTCGAAATTTCCTCGCCCCAAAGCTTATCAAACGCCCGCGCGCCAGCACCACGCTGCGAATCACCCGTGAATAAACCGAGCCAAATTCTATTTCGCGATGTTGCCTCGCGGATTTTCGTCCGCGAGCAAATCCGGACGGTTTCGCAGCGTTTTTTCGAGCGCCACGCGATGCCGCCACTGTCGAATCTGTTCGTGATTCCCGCTCATCAGGATTTCGGGAACTTCCCAGCCGCGAAAATTCTGCGGCCGCGTGTAATGCGGATAATCAAGGATGCCGCGACCCGTACCACGCGTTTCCGCTCCGGGCGATTCTTGCTCCGCAATTCGCGAATCGGAAATGCGTTCCGTTGCGGCATTTTTGCCAACGTTTCTGGCAACTTTGGCCGCTTCATCGTTCACTCGATCTGACGCAGCGGAAAACGATTCGTTCTCGGCGGAATCTTCGTTGCCGAGCGCGCCCGGAATCAACCGCGTCACCGCGTCTAGCACCATGGCAGCGGCCAATTCGCCGCCAGAAAGCACAAAATCTCCGACGGAAATTTCGTCGGTGGCGAGATGCTCGGCCACGCGCTCGTCCACGCCTTCATAGCGCCCGCAAATTAAAATCACGCGCTCGAGTTGCGAAAATCTCCGCGCCATTTCCTGCCGGAAAAGTTTTCCGGAAGCAGAGAGCAGCACAATGGCAGTTTTTGCCGCGCGCTCCTGCTGCGCGTCCGTCACCGGACCGATCAGCGATTCGACAGCGTCGAAAAGCGGCTCAGGCTTCAGCACCATGCCTTCGCCGCCGCCGAACGGTCGATCGTCCACCGTACGGTGACGGTCGTGCGTAAAAATTCGCAAATCGTGGATCGCGATGTCGATCAGTTTCGCTTCGCGCGCGCGCCGCACAATTCCATAGTCCAGCGGCCCGCGAAAAAACTCCGGGAAAATCGTAATCAGATCGAAGCGCATCGCTCTGGAATCTTACCTTAGTCACGTTTCTGTCCGCGCGGTTTCTAGCTTTGATTTAGGTCGCGAAGGCCTTCGGGCAAAACCACGTCGATGCGGCGCGCGGCGGTGTCGATGCGCGTGCAAATTTCCGTGGCCAGGGGAATCAGCAATTCGCCGCGAGGCGTCGCAACAACCAAGACGGGCGTGCCCGCGACGGATTCGCCCGTGGCTTGCACGTCGCGAACATCTCCCAGTTTTTCAGGGTTATTTTTTTCAGCGGCGCCGCTGCTCGCGCTTTGAAACACTTCGCAGCCGATCAAGTCGGTGACGAAGTAGCTGCCCGCCGCAAGAACCACACGCTCGGAAAGCGGAATCTGAATTTCGAGGCCGATGAAACGTTCCGCATCAGAGATGGAATCCGAACCCTCGAAAAGAAAAATCGCCTGCCCGTTATGCAGCCAGCATTCGCGAATCGCAACGCGCCGCGGCGGATTTTTCCCGTCCCATAATTCCGCGGAGGCGAGCTGCGTCAGGCGCTCGGGAAAATCGGTGAAAATTTCCGCCGCAACTTCCCCGCGGCGTCCGCGAGCACGCAGAATTCTGGCAAGTGTGACGCGACTGGCCGGGGAATCCGCCACGCTATTCGAGTATTTCCAAAGTGAATCGCTTTTTCAATTTCATTCCAGCCGCGCCCAGCAGCGTGCGGATGGATTTGGCGGTGCGGCCCTGCCGCCCGATCACTTTCCCCAGGTCATCCGGGGCCACGCGCAATTCGAGAATCGTGACTTGCTCGCCTTCGACGGAGTTCACAGCCACCTGTTCGGGATGATCGACAAGAGCTTTGGCAATTTGCTCGACGAGCTCCTTTATCATGAGAAACCTCCGGACGTTCGCTGGGTCCGGCGGAAAAATCCGCTGAGGCTTGATCCGGCGCTGAATTTCGAAACCCTGAAGAACACGACGCTCTATGCGATTTTTTGGTTGCGCAAGAAGCTGCGGACGGTGTCGCTGGGCTGGGCGCCGCAACCGAGCCAGTATTTCACGCGCTCGGCATCGAGCTTAACGACTGCAGGATTCTTCAGAGGATCATATGTCCCGACGATTTCAACGAAACGGCCATCGCGCGGGCGCGTCTTTTCGATCACCACCACGCGATAGGCGGGCTGCTTCTTCTTACCAATGCGGGACAATCGGATCATCAACACTTCGTTATACCCTCCAAAATTGCAGCTTGATTATAGCGTAAGCCGCGCCATTTCCAAAGAAAGACTTCCCTGGCGTTTTTGTAAGGAGAAGGCCTGATTTACAGCGCCATTCCCTAGCCGGTGAGGCCGCCGCGGAGCTTGCCGAGGCCGCGCATTTTGCCCTTCATGGTGTTGCCGTACATTTTCATCATGCGGCGCATTTCGTTGTACTGCTTGAGGACCTCGTTGACTTCCTGGACGGTGGTGCCGCTGCCGCGGGCGATGCGTTTGCGGCGCTTGCCGTTGATCAGGTTGTGATCGTCGCGCTCGGCGGAGGTCATGGAATTGATGATGGCTTCGGCGACTTTCAGGCGAGTTTCGTCGATGGCCGTGTCCTTGGGCAATTTCGCGAACGGGCCGATTTTCGGGAGCATGCCCATGAGCTGTTCGAGCGAGCCCATTTTGCGGATCTGCTTCAACTGATCGCGAAAATCCTCGAGGGAGAATTCATTGTGCTCGAGCTTGCGCTGCAGTTCGCGGGCCTGTTTTTCGTCGATGGTTTTCTCGGCTTTTTCGATCAGCGTGAGAACGTCGCCCATGCCGAGGATGCGCGAGATGATGCGGTCGGGATGAAATTGCTCGATGGCGTCGTATTTTTCGCCGATGCCGGCGAACTTTACCGGCGCACCCGTGACTTTGCGAATCGAAAGCGCCGCGCCGCCGCGCGCGTCGCCGTCGAGCTTCGTGAGAATCACTCCCGTGACGCCGAGGCGCTTGTGAAATTCACCCGCGGAGCGCACGGCGTCCTGGCCGATCATGGCGTCGGCGACGAAAAGAATTTCCGCGGGCGAAAGTTCTTTCTTCAATAGCGAAAGCTCGTTCATCAGCTCGTCGTCGATGTGCAAGCGGCCGGCGGTGTCGACGAGAACCACGTCGTATGCGGAAAGTTTTGCTTCGCGCATGGCGCCGCGAACGATTTCGAGCGGCTTGTCGGTGCCCGCGCCGGGCCACACGGGAGTGCTGGTGGCTTTGGCGACTTGCGCGAGCTGCTCGCGCGCGGCGGGACGATACACGTCCGTCGAAACGACGATGGGACGATGGCCATTATTGCCAAGCCATTTGCCGAGCTTGCCCGTCGTTGTGGTTTTGCCGGAGCCTTGCAGGCCGACGATGAGCCAGACCGACGGCGGGCGCGAGGCGAATTGCATGCGAACTTCCTTGCCGAGAAGTTCGGTCAATTCGTCGCGGACAATTTTGACGACTTGCTGATCGGGCGAAAGCTGGAGGAGAACCTCGGAACCGAGGGCCTTTTCGCGGATGTGCGCGATGATTTCGTCGACGACGCCGAGATTTACGTCCGCGTCGAGAAGGGCTTCGCGAATTTGCGCCAGACCGGCGTCGAGATGCTCTTCGGTGAGCTTGCCCTGGCCGCGAAGATTCTTGAACGCGCGCTGGAGTTTGTCGGTGAGATTTTCAAACATGGCTTAGACGAGACCCGCTTCCGGATATTTTAGCGAGAAATTTCGGCCAATGAGATGCGCAATAAGGTGGACGAAGTAAACAATAGTACGGGTTGCAAAAAAGCGGTTTTTGTACCGATTAGAAAGGGGGCCTAGTGTTTGTTTTGTGTAAGTTACGGGGAATTCTAATAATTTGTTGTACCGATTAGAAATGGCAGGATTGCGCGATGGGTGCTGGGCGAGGGCCACCGGAATGGGAGAGACGTAAGCCGCATGCAACTGCGCGTTTTGGCCGCTGCGCCGCCATTCGCAAAAGGCGCTTCGCTCCCTCGTGAGGGCAGGCAGGCTGGGGCGCTCGGCAAAAGCGAATGTCGTCTCCCGCCCCTCATTTATGGTGGTCGGCATCCTGTTGTGTCTCCAAATTAGCCTAGCACGAAGTGGGGAATTTTTCAGGATGGCGTGACTGTAAGAACCAGTGACGAGTGGCGAGTGGAAAGCGAAAAGAAAGCGGTGGGAGGAAAAAGTAAGAGAAAACTGATGAGCAGCGGGAAGGTTAACCGAGGGGTGAGTCAAAAACTGAAGATGTCGCGCGCGAAGAGCTAGCTATCTGAGACGCTTTTTTTTCTTTTTCTCTGTTCCTCGAGAGCTTAGCTCTTTGAGGCCCCAAACTCCGTTGGGAGAGATATTGGCGACAAAAGGAGGTTCGCGAGTAGCAAGGATGTGGTCCAACTCGGTCCGTGCAGAAATTAGGATGGGTGCCCATGACTGCGGGTTTTTGTTGTTTTGTGGGAGGAAAAAAACACGGCTTTTATTTGCGCCAATTGCCGCCATGCTGAGAGGGTCTCTGAGGATTCTCTTATCGGCAGTGATTACGATCCAGCGTCTCTGCCCGCATCCAGCCAACCACACATCGTCTGCTTCATCTGGGTTGAAAATTTCATCGTGCACTTTGACGACGAAGTTCGCTTCCCGCAATAGTGAAGCTAACTGTCTCTTTCCCAAGTTACGGTCGAGAAAGAAGATTCTGGTTTCAGGCTGCTGGGGCGTAGCGAAGGACCTCTTCAATTTGCGGCACTTCTAGGCTGTAATCATCGGCAATGCTTTGGATTCCTTCTCCCGAATTAAACCGTCCAATTAGAATTTCTGCCATAACGCCCGTGCCATTTACGACCGGCCTCCCCGACGAGATTCGAGGGTCGATGACAACAATTTTTGGAGGCTCAACTGCCGGGTCGCCTTGCCAACTCATGCGTATTGGGAACAGCTTAACCGGCCACCCCGATTGGTCTCGCTCGATCCTCTTCAAATAAACGTCCAATATCGGGCCTAGCCCTAGTTGCCCCCACATCGAAACATTGATCGTCTGTTCGCCCATTTCTTCAATTTTTCTGACGAACAAATCCTTGCCATCTGTGCGAAATTGCTCAGTCAATAGCGGGTGAGGAGACGGAAAAGATTTTCTAACGTAGTCGATCGCTCGTCGGATGGCGGGCATTTCGACGCGATGTCTTTTGCGCGTCGAAAGTAGTATATGAGCTTCGACCAGATTGTAAAAAGAGAGCAGCCCAGGCACAGGTAATGCGATTAGCGGCTTAAAGAAGTTCGTGCCCGTTAAGGTTGGGTACTTCCTGCCGTTCGCCCACGAGTTCAATGTCGCGACAGGCATCCCGAGGTAACGGGCAGCCTCCTTGATTCCGTACTTCGGAACCTCGCAACGGTCTACGGTTTGACGCGGGCGCATCACGATTCCCCCTAATATCATGATAAACGTATTGTGGCAAAGTGGCGAGAGGAATGGCGAGAGGAATTCTATTTAGTCTTGGTTAACATCACGCCGCCGCGCTATTCGAAGTGGAGGGAGAGGACGGGGTGGAGCTCGATGGCGTTGGGGGCGACGTCGCGCTGCTTGTGGAAGAAATCGAAGAAGGCGACACCGGTGACGTCGACGATGACGTTGCCGGGAATGTTCTCGAAGCGATTGGCGGGCATGCCGAAGCGGGATTCGAGTTCGCGGCGCGCGGATTCGAAATCGCTCGCGTAGCGCGAGGCGCACGCGCCGGAGCAATTCTGGGAGGGAATCTCCGCGATCATGGTGGCGCTGGGGTCGTTCAGATCGGCGAGGAGGAGGTGGAAGTCGCGGTCGTTTTCCTCCTTGATGGCGATGAGCTGCGCGCGGACGGTGAAGGCTTGCAGTTCGAGCGGCGCGACGCGCGAGTCCGCCGGAAGCGGCGATGGCGCGGGCTGGGCAATGAGCCAGGCGACGGTCGCGGGGCGCGGAGAGAAATTGACGCTGGAGGCGTCCGCGTCGGAGAGGGTTTTGACGGCCCATCGTTCGGTGCCGCAGGGCGTTCCACAGGTGATGTAGTTTCGCGACGGGCCAGTGGTTGGGCGCTGCTGCCGGCTCTGGCGATAGAGGTAGAACGCGGCGAAAATGATGAGGATTGCGATCGAAATTAGGCGGCGTTGCTGGCGGCGGGTCATTTTTGGTTTTTGTTCGGCTTATTTTTGGCTTTGCCCGCGCACGATTGGCGAGCGCGCGGGACTGCGCCACGTTACGATGGCGCGGAGCAGGCGTCAACCACGGGATGGAGACGCACTCGGGAATAATCTGGTATAAACCTCTGCATACTGCGCGAGCATAAGGATGGTGAGGCCGGAAAGTGTATGGTGGGTGCCGCAATGGCACGCGCGCGAGGAGGGGAAATGGCGGAAGCGGGAAAGGCGGCGTCGGAGGCGGGGAGGAAAACGATCGCCGTGGTGAGAATCCTGACGGGGATTATTTTTCTTTTTTTTGGCGAATACAAAATCGCGGGACCGGCGTTTGCGCATGGCGGATTTGAGGGATGGATCCATGGCTGGTTGAGCCAGAACGAGCCGGTGGGATTTTACAGAGTGTTCCTTGAGAAATTTGTGCTGGTGCATCCGGTGCTGTGCGCGCGGATTGTCGGGTGGGGTGAGCTGGCGATTGGGATCGCGCTGGTGCTGGGGCTTTTCGTGCGCATTGCGTCCGTGGGAGGCGCGATTCACATGATCAGCCTGGCGCTGGCGACGTGGTACGCGCCGGGACATGGCGCGGCGATGTGGAAATATTTTGGCGCGAACCTAGATCATATTCCGCTGCTATTTTTGTTTGCAATTTTCTTCGCGACGCGCGCAGGGGAGATGTGGGGGATTGATGGTGCGCGCCGGAAGCGACATGTCGTTGCGAGAAAAACCGATTGAAACTCGGAGACGTCGCGCGGATGAGACGCGCGAAAGGAAGATATTTTCGGCAACCGACGATTCGGCATGGCTGAAGCCATGCCCTGACGAAACAAGGTCTGGAAGGCCGCAGCGACAAAGCGAAAAACCAAAAGCAACGACCCCACCCTTCGCTGCGCCTCGCGAGGCGAAGCGCAAGGCGCTCCCTTCCTGCGTCAGGGCAAGCAGGATGGGGCACCCGCAAAGCAAAAGAAATGCAGATTCCTCGTTGCTGAGGCCCCTCGGAATGACAGCGCTCGGTAACAAAGTGCTTCGGCTTATTCGACGATGATGCGGAGGAATTTTTTCTTGCCGGCGCGGAGGAGGAACGAGGCGGCCTGCGAAAGGTTGACTTCTTTTTTTACGTCGTCGATGCGCTGGCCGTCGATTTGATGCCTCCTTCCTTGATGAGGGATTTAGTTCGACGAATCAGCAGCCGGATTCATTCGGCTATGATTTCAAGGAACTTTTTCTTCCCAACGCGGATTAAGGTAGGCCATTCGCTCCTAATTCGCAGCACGGACTTCACATCATCTTGAACTGCGCTGTTCACCTCAACTGCGCGCTGTTTGATAAGGCGCTCTGCCTCGCTGCGGGAAGGAGCCAACCCCTGCTCAACAAGAATCCTGACCAGGGGATAGTCTCCTGCGGGCATCGTTTTGGACGGGGGATTCTCGGGCGGGCGTCGAAGCGTGTAAACGCGAAGAAATTCGATATATTCCTGATTCGCCTCCACGTTTCCGTGGAACTGTTCAACTATGGTTCTGGCCAGCATCATCTTCTCATCCTTAGGATGAACTATCCCGGAGTTAACATTCGCCCGTTTTTCGGCGATTAGATCTTCAGAAAGGTCGGTGAGGAGTTCGTAGTAGGACCACATCAGATCGTCGGAGATGGACATCAGTTTGCCGAACATTTCCTTCGGCGATTCGTTGATGCCGACGTAATTGTCGAGGCTCTTGGACATTTTCTTCACGCCGTCGAGGCCGACGAGAATGGGCATGGTGAGTATGGCTTGCGGTGGTAAACCGTACTCGCGCTGGATTTCGCGGTGGGCGAGCAGGTTGAATTTCTGTTC
>Ga0307374_10001628_pt1 | contig 41162 bp, 34 predicted proteins | sample OX3MG_FD_202532 | JGI IMG/M metagenome (GOLD analysis project Ga0307374, IMG submission 202532) | Soil microbial communities from Risofladan, Vaasa, Finland - OX-3 | ecosystem: Environmental > Terrestrial > Soil > Coastal area > Acid sulfate soil | place: Finland: Risofladan, Vaasa | collected... | reverse complement strand
ACCAGCTTGCGCTGGTCACGATTGATGTCCATGACGGCGCGAAGCAACTCGGGGTGATAGCCGTAATGCTCGCCAATCGCCGTCAGGGCCTTCACGTCCTTGGGAAAGCAGGAGCCTCCATAACCCAAACCCGCCTCCAGGAAATGGGGGCCGATGCGGTGGTCGAGGCCCATCCCCTCCGACACCACCTTGATGTCGGCGTTGACGCGCTCGGCGATGCGAGCGACCTCGTTCATGAACGAAATTCGAGTGGCCAAGAATGCGTTGGACGCGTACTTGATCATCTCTGCCGAGTAGATGTCGGTGACCATGAGGCGCCCGGGCAAGGGCTCATAGAGCTTTGCCACCTGGGCGGCGGCGGCCTCGTCGTGGGCACCGATGACGATCCGGTCCGGCTCCATGAAATCCTTCAACGCCGACCCCTCGCGCAGGAATTCGGGGTTCGACACCACCGCCGCGGGGTGGCGCCCGTTGCGCTCCTTAACGGTCGTCGAGACCAGATCCCCGGTGCCGATCGGAACGGTCGACTTGTTGACGATGATGAGACGGTCCGACATGTGTTCGGCGATGGCGGCGGCAGCCGACCGGACCGAGCTCAAATCTGCCTCCCCCCCATCTCCCTCGGGAGTCGAGACGGCGATGAAGGCAAATTCCGATCCCGGTATCGCCTCGGCGTAGGAGGTCGTGAAATGCATCCGCCCCGCTCGGGTATTGCGGTCCACCACCTCCTGCAGGCCGGGCTCGTAGAAGGGAATGCGCCCGGCGCGCAGCCAGTCCACCTTGGCCTGGTCGATATCCACCACCCAGACGTCATTGCCCAGATCGGACAGGCAGGCGGCGGTGGTGAGGCCGACGTAGCCCGCCCCAACCATGGCTATGCGGCTCAAGACGGCTCGATTATGTCAGGTGGAGCGGGGGCATCGATCGGATCAGGACAGCGCTCGGTCGTAAACGGCGGCGGTCCTGCGGGCGGTATCGGTCCAGCTATAGGTCCTCGCCCGCGTCAACCCGGAGCTCCGGAGGCGGTCCGCCAGGTCTCGGTTCAGAGCCACCTCGGCAGCCGCCCGGCCCAGCCCGGCCACGTCCCCGTCCGCAACCAGTATCCCGGCCTCACCGACCAACTCGGGGAGGCTGGAGTTGGCGTATGCGATGACCGGACATCCGCAGGCCATGGCCTCCAGGGGGGGCAGGGCAAATCCCTCGTAGCGGCTGGGGAAGATGAGCGCGGTCGCAGCCGATAGGAGGTCGATGAGCTCGGCATCGCCGACGTATCCAAGCTGCCGCGCACCCTCCATCTGAGATGGGGCCTGGCGGCCCGGATCGCCGGCCAGCGCCAGCTGCAACGAGGGCACCGCCTGGCGGGCCGTCCTCCAGGCGGTCAGCAACGCGGCCGGGTCCTTGCGTCTGTCGAGTGCTCCGGCGAACAGGAGGTAGGGTTGGCGGAGGCCAAAGCGTGACGCGACCCGGCCGGAAGCGTTGGAGGTGGGCGCAAAGGCTGGTTCAACCGCCTCCGCCACAACCTCGATCCGACCGCGGTCGACTCCAGCCAGTCGCACCGCGTCGGTGGCCGTGGAGTTGGATACGGCGATGATCCGGGAGGCGGCAGCGAGGCGCCGGCGCCCGGGGCGGTCGCGGATTCGCTCGCCGAGTGTTTTGAGCCCCGGCAAGGCCCAGGGAATCAGATCGTGCAGCGTCACCACCCAGGGCACCCGGCCTGGACCGGGCAGGGCAAGATTGGTCGCGTGGTAGAGGGAGGGTCCAATCCTTTCCAGCTCCCGAGGCAGGCGGACGGCGTCCTCGTAGGCCTGAAAACGGCCGTGATAGCGGCGTGAGACGGAGAACATGACGTAGCCGCCACCGCCCAGCCGGGGCGGTTCGAGGCCCCCGTCGATGAGGAGTCCGATCTGCCCCCGATACCGAGTTTCCTCCAGGCCACCCAGCAGACCGACCAGATAGCGGCCGATGCCACGGCGCGCGCTTGGCCCCTGCAGCGGCCGAGCATCGATCAGGATCCGGCGGTGCGATTTCGAACTGGCCCCAGGCACCCGGATAGAGTGCCTCAAACACCCGGCGCCTGTGATCTCCCCACGTGGTTGGTGTTGCGGTTTCGTATGCGGACGTCGAATTGGATGGAAGGACCGTGGCCCCCGCGCATGGCAAGGGCCGGGTTGTATTCGTTTCATCCCGCCTCGAGGGCCGCCGAAACGCGCCGATTGAGACTGCGAATACACTTGGGCTCGGCCAGCCCTGTCGCCCGGCTCGGTGCTGCGGGGTGCGTAGGTTTGCTCTTCACCGGCAGGCGCGTGGTCAGGAGGACGACGGAAAGCTGATTGGAATGATGGTGGCCGGGGTCCCTGGTTGGGCGCCACTCGACATCGGGCGGGGAACCTGCGGCACCTCCGAATTGCACGCCATCAGCCCTTTCCCTCGGGCATTCTGTGTGACCGCGTGACCGCCAGCGTGCATCAGAGCGACTCCGCTGACCGGAGGCCGGGCTGGAGTCGCCCCCGGGTGCGGGCGGCCCTCATAGCACTCTGGGTGGCGGCCGTGGCCATCGCCACCTACCCGGCGGCTCTGGTTGCACCCGGTCCGGGCCTGGACTCCTCCTGGACGATCGCCCTCGCCTGGGCAGCGCGATTGCACCTTCAGTTCGGTACTCAGATCATTTGGACCTACGGCCCCCTTGGCTACCTCGGTCATCAGAACTACGCCTTCTTTGGCCAGTGGCTGGCGTCCAGCCTCGCCCTTGCCGTAACGCACATTGGGTTCATCGTTCTGGTGGCAGTGCTGCTGGCCCGCCAGCGCGTCGGCTGGCCGCTCTGGGTGGGGTTCGCACTGCTCGTCCAGTTGCCTCTATCTTCTTTCCCGTCGCTGGAGGCCGAACTGCCCATCGCAGCCGTCATTCTTCTCTGTCTCGCCTATGAAAGCCCGGGTCGAATCAGCCGAACCGCCTGCTCGGTTCTGGCCGGTTCGGCGCTCGCGGTTCTCCTGCTGGTGAAGGTGAGCGGCCTCAGCGCCGCCTTGGCCCTGCTGCTGGTGAACGTATTGGTGGCACTGGTCAGGAGGCGATTGGCCTCGGCCCTGATCCCGTGGGGTGCTGCCGCGCTCACGTTTGCCATCTGCTGGTGGGTGACGCATCAGTCCATGGGTTCGATCGTCCCCTTTCTGCGCGGATCGTATGAGGAGACGTCGGGGTACTCGTCGGCCATGAGTCTGTTCCACGACTTGCTCCTCCGCGGCGTCATTAAACAGGTCCTCCTCGGCGTGGCCGTGGTGGCAGGCACGGCGATTCAGGCGCTCTGGGCGTGGCGAATCCAGGATCGTCGGGCCTGGACCGCGGCCCTACTGTCGTTGCCGGTGGTGGTAGTCACGTTCAAAGAGGGTTTTGTGCGAATCGACGCGCACCAGCTCATCTTTTTTTCGATCGCACTCCTCGTCCAGGCCATCATTCTTCTGCTAACAGTTGTGCCCAGCCGGCAGGTCTCCAGATTGCTGATTCCTGCGTCCGCGCTGGCCATGGTGGTGACCTGTGGAGTCATGGTGGCAGGACTCGACTATCACCTTAAAGGTGTCCTCCAGCCGCCCGATTGGCCGATCGCGAGCCTCGGAGCACGGATTTCCAATTGGGAATATGCCGCGCAGGTTACATTCGATCCGCAGACCCGAACACGGTTCGAGGACCAATCGCGCCGGTCGCTGCGGTCAGCGCTTCCGCTCTCGCCACAGATGCAGTCTCGGCTTCGCGGGCATCCCGCCGATGTCCTTCCTCTTGATGTTGCTCTCGCCTATGCCTACCAGCTGGAGTGGTCGCCAAGCCCGGTAATCCAGTCCTACTCGGCCTATACGCCCTATCTGGATCGGGCGGACGCCAACTTTCTGTCTGCCGCAAGTGCCCGCCAATACGTGCTCTACCGGCCCTGGTCCATCGACGGCCGGTACCCGATCTTTGACGAACCGGCTGCTTTTCGCACCCTCCGCCAGGACTATCAGGTGGTGGCGGCGGACAAAAACTACGTGCTGCTGAAAAAGAGGGCGCCCTCGACGGTGGTCAGCGCGCAGCCAGCTGGCACAGCCTCGGCTGAGTTGGGAGAATGGATCTCAGTACCAGACGCGGAGGGCGGCTCGATCTATGGCAGCGTGCGGATCCCATTGAGCGTTCGTGGCCGCCTGCTGAATCTAGTCTTCCAACCCTCCGAACTCCACATTCAATTCAGATATGGCAGCGGTAACATTTCGCCCGTATTCCGATTCATCCCAGCGGTCGCAGTCGATGGTCTCGATCTCACCGCTAGGGTGCAGAACTCGTCCGACCTGGCGAATTTGATGCTCGGCCGCCGCGGGGCCCCCATCTCGGCCTTCAGAATTACTGCCGATCGCCCGCCCGACTTCGCACCCACCATGAACGTTCAATTCACCCGCACGGCCGAGCCGGGGTAGGGTTCAGCGGCAAACCTGCGCCGGCGCGTAGCTCGGTGCCGAGACGTTCAGGTGCCAGAGAAGGCCGAGGCCCGAATTCGGAAGTGACACCAGCGCTTGGGAGCCCGGTGCTATCGTGACCGTGGCCACGGTAGGGCCGACGTCATTTCCCACCGGCGACACCCTGACGTCGGCGACGGTGCCCTGAGATGCATATATCGCCGCCGTACCCCCATCGGGCAGGGTTACGTTCGCGCCGCCCGGCACCGTTGATTGGCACTCGGACCTCCTCTTGGTCGAATCCGCAGACGTGGTGACCCGGGTCGGCAGCACCGCGTCCGCCGCACTCGCCAGCGGTACAGCGGGGAGGCCCATCAGCTGAGTTTTCGACAGGGGCTTCAAGTCTGACCCCCACCTCGTGCGAACGGCGACGTAACGCTCGGCGGTGAGACTGGGGTTGATGGCCGGATCGATCACCGCCGCTGGCGCAAAGCTCGGTGCGTCGCGCACCAACCAAGTGAACCTCAGCTCGGTGCTTTGGACGCTGAAGAAGGCGTTTTTGGCCTCGATCTGCTTGCCCAGTTCGTGGACGTTGAGGATGACCGACACGGTCAGCAGGACCGCCGCCATCAGCCCCCAGGCGCTGCGCGGCTGGGCGCGCGCCAACATCTCGCTGGCGATCAGCAACAGAAATGGGGCGGCGACGTATACGTATCGCGAGGCTCCGGCCTCGGCCGTCCCCAATTCGCCGCGGACCAAACCCGTCAGAACAAACTGCGTGAAGACGCCGGCGAGGGGGCCCAATACTCGGCGCCCGAAACGCCAGTCCAGGTTGGCCAGGTGGGCGCCCAGCGCCATCGACCAGCCTGCCAGCGCGAGTTCGCCCCACCGTTGCGAGGGGCCGAGCAGGCCGGCGGCGGCGGATCCCAGGCCAAAAGCCACAAATGGCCCCACCGAGACGAGGGTCTGTAGCGAAAGCGGATGGCTGGCCACCGGCGCTCGTCCGAACCACAGAAACCAGATCACGTATGCCAGTCCAGGCAGCACCAGCGCATCCAGCCGCCGCCTTCGCGCCGGTTCAACGAGCAGATCCACAAAGAGGGCGGCGTACCAAAACAGGCCGACTCCAGAGCACATCAACGAGCAGAGCAAGGCGGCCGCTGCCAGCCCGCGCCGCTTCCAGGACGCATCCGGCGACTCGAGCAGGAGAGCCGCCAGCAATCCAAAGGCGACCGATGCGTCGAAACCGATCTGAAAACCCCAGAGCAGGTTCTCGAATCCGTTGCCCAAGACCAGCATCGCGGCCGCGGCCCCCAGGGCCAGGAGGTCGCCAGCACGCTGGCGCACCAGCAGGAAGATCAGGACCACCACGGCGCCATGCGCGGCCAGCACTCCCGCCATGAAAGGGGCGTAGCTGTGCCCACCATTCAGCGTCAACAGAGCCGTATACCACAGCTTTGGAAGCGTCGACCAGTGTTCGCTGTGAGGCACCAGGTAATCGCGAAAGGCCCAGGTGTGGACCCTTCGCACGAAGTCCCACTCGTCGTAATAGAAGCTGAAGTGCCGAGTCAAATAGAGAAGGACGAGCCAGAATGTGACCACCGCCCCCACCACCAGGACGGGGGCACGTCGGATCCTGACCTCGGCCAGAGTCATCGCCGGCGGAGGCGATGAAGCATGCCCACCCGGTACCAGCGGAGATAGTGAGGCAGCCATTTCCGCGTCTGAAAACGGCTTTCCCCGGCCGTGCGGTCGCGCCAGGTGGTGGGCACCTCGACGATGGTCATGCCTCCCAGGTACGCCTTGACCGTCAACTCCAACGCGAGTTCGAAGCCGGCCTCGGATTCGATCGACACCGATTCCAGCAGGCGGCGACTGTAGAGCTTGAAGTTGCTGGTCGAATCGTGGGTGGGGATTCCCCCAATCCAGTGCAGCGTCAGGCCGGCCACGCGCGACAGGGTGCGCTTGACCAGAGGGCCTCCGATCTGGTGCCCCCCGCGCATGTAGCGCGACCCGGCGACCACGTCCGCTCCGGCCGCGGCGAGCCCGACCATGACGTCAATGTCGGCAGGGTCGTCCGACAGATCGGCCATCATGACCAGCAGGTGGTCTCCCCGAGCCGCCCCGAATCCTGACCTAATGGCCCGGAGGGCGCCGCGTCCGAGGTCGTTGCGGTGCAGGCGAACCTCGGGCATTTCGGGCAGCAGCCGCTGCACCACGGGAAGGGTGGAGTCCTCCTCGAAGTCGTAGACGACCAGGATCTCCAAGTTGGCCTTGCTCACCTGGTCCCGGATTCCGGCCAGGGCCGTGGCGATATTCTCGCCCTCGTTGTAGACGGGGATGATGATCGAGAGCGTCGGCCGCCCTAGATCCGTCCCGCCACCACTTCGTCCCGAATCCAATCGATGACCTCGTCCAAGGTTTCATCCAGCCCGGTGGTGGCTTCGTAACCGAGCACCTCCCGGGCCTTGCGCGTGTCAGGAACACGCATCTGCACGTCATGCTCGTAGGGCACGTCGCTGACGATGGTGAGGGGGGCGTCGGGTCCCTTGATCTTGGTCCAGATGAGCTCCGCCAACTCCCGAACGCTGGTCGAACGCGACGTTGAGAGGTTGAAGTCCTGGTTCAACGCCGCCGGATCTTCCATGCAGATCCGAATCCCGCGCGCCAAGTCCCCCCCGTACGTATAGTGCCGAACCTGATTGCCGTCGCCAAGAATGTGGAGCGGATCCTGACCCTTGAGCACCTTCTGGACCAGATCGGGAACGACGTGGCTCAGAGCGAGTTTGATGTTGCCGCTCATCACGTCTGCGTCGCGCAGCGCTCGACGCTCCCCGATGCCGACGCAATTGAACGGTCGCACCACGGTGTAGGGCAGCCCGTACTGGGCCCATGCCCCCTGAGCAAAGTATTCGACCGCCAACTTTTGGAAGCCATAGGTGGAAAGCGGTGGCGGGCTGGTTCGAACGGCGGATTCTGGCGTTGGAAAAACCGAAGCGCTCTCGAATACCATGCTGCTCGAAAGCACGGTGATCTTCTTCAGCCGACCCTGGCGGTGGGCCTGAATGGCGGCGTCGAAGGTGGACGCGATGATGCGCTCGTTCTCGGCCAGCAGGTCGTAGGCAAACTCGTGGAAATAGCTGATGCCGCCGATCATGGCGGCCCCGGCGATGAGATGATCGCAGTCGGCCGCCAACTCCAGCATCAGATCGGTGTTCTTGGCGTCACCCGACACCAGGGTGTAGGCGGGATGGTGGTCATGGCTCTTCTCGACGGGGCCGTACTTGGAGTAATTGTCGATTCCAATCACCTGGTATCCGGCATCTAAGAGCTCGGGCACCAGGTACCCCATGATGAACCCGGCAGCGCCGGTCACCAGCACCCGCGACGCCATCAGAGCTGGATCCCCGAGCCCGTCACGCCCCAGACGTCAGCCACCTCCCTTCCGCTCAAGTCGAGCTCCCGATACGACGTGTGAGGAGCGGCGACGATCAGTAGATCGCACTGTTCCAAAACCTCATTCAGCGGCGCCAGATCGGGATCCTCGACGTAGGGATCGGTGGTCATGACGAGGGCCCCGCGAAAGGCGAGCAGCTTTTTGAGCTTGTAGCTGAGCGAGGTGCGAGGATCGTCCGACTCGCCCTTGAAGGCCATCCCCAGAACCCCCACGCGGCGGCCGTGGAGAGGTCGCCGGCGCTCCAAGCTTTCGACGATGTAGCCGGGCAGCCCCTCGTTGACCGTCATGGCCGCGTGGCCCATCGGGAAGTGATCGCTGGCAAAAGCCGCCAGCTGCATGGTGTCCTTGAGCAGGCAGGGGCCGGCCGCGAATCCCGGAGCAGGCAGATCCTGAGCGCGCGGATAGTTGTGCCGGATGGCGTGCAGAATTCGGTCGTAGTCCAGCCCATCGGCGTGCGCGATCTCAAAGAACTGATTGGCGATCGCGAACTTCATGTATCGCCAGGTATTGGTCAGGAGCTTGGCCAGCTCGGCCTCCCTCGGCTGGGTGCGCACGATCTCCATTCCGAGGTGGGCGAATACGGTGCTCGCCCGCTCGAAGCCTCGATCTGAGCTCGCGCCGATGAGTTGGGGCAGGCTGCGAATCTCTTCCAGCGCATGGCCCTCAGTGATCCGTTCGGGGCAGCAGACCACGTCGACATCGACGCCAAGCGCATGCAGTCGACTGGTTACGTAGTCGGTCGTCCCGGGATAGACCGTGCTCCGAAGAATCACCAGGGCACCAGACTTGAGCAGCGGCCCGAGTTGATCCACCGAGTGCTCGAAGACGCGCATCGAGGGGTTCATGAACTCGTCGATGGGAGTGCCGATGACGAGGATGACGGTGTCGGTCCGGCGCAGGATCTCGGCATCGCCGCTCATTTCCAGAGCGCCCGAAGGCAGGATGCGACGCAGTAGCTCCTCGGCACCGTATTCCAGAAATGGCATCTTTCCGCTGGCGATTCGGGCGATCTTGGCTGCGTCCAAATCGTAGATTCCGACCCTGACGCCCGCCTCCGCGAAGGACAGTGCCAGGGGCAGTCCAACGTGCCCCGCGCCGCCCACGACCACCAGATCGAGCGAGCCGTTCAACTGCGATGTGGGCGCGCCAGCACCGGAAGTCAGCGTCATCAGGTGGGAGTTTAGTCCCTATGCGGGGACGACAACGAGCCGCCGGCGGCGGGTAGGCGCGATGCATTTCAGATCATCTGAGGGGCTGGCCCCGCGCCCGTGGTGGAGATGTGACCCAGCCTCCACCTCATCTCCCTCACCGCGCGGCGCCGGACACGGCGGCCCGCGCCGGCCCCCGCCGACCCGTCCGATTAGCGTCTGGCCTTCAGGACCTCTCGCACGGCCTTCCGCGCCAAGGTGGTCAGGCCGTCCTCGCGCAAGACCCGAAGGGCCGACCTTCTTCGGATCGGCAGCGCATCCGCCAGCAATCCGCGGTCGGGTGCCGGGCGGGGATCCAAGCAGTAGTCCACCAGAGGCCGCACAACCTCGGCCCAGTCGAACGAGGGCGCCAAGGCCCGGACCCGCTCCGAACAGGACGCTCTACGATCTGGGTCCGCGAGCCGCAAGAGCGCTGTGACGACGGAGTCGACGTCTTCATAGCCGACCACCTCGCCCAGGTCGTGGGCCGCCACCAGGTCAGCCATGGAGTCCCCCGCCGTGGTCAGCACCGGGAGTCCGGCCCACAGGTAGTCCAGGACCCGGGTTCGAAAGCTGTAGCGGGTTTCGACATCGTCCCGGTGCAGGCTCACGCCCAGGTCGGCCTCCAGCAACATCTGGCCCCGATCCGCGTACGGAACCCAATCTGTACCGAAGATCACGCTCCGGCCCAACAGGCCAAGATCGCGCGCCAGCACCTGAGCTTGCTCTGCCATGGGCATGCGCGGCACCTCCGGGCTCGGACTCTGGAGAGCTGGAAACACCAACCGGAGCTGCGGCAGGCGGGGCTCCAGGGCGGCCACCGCGCGGATCAGCGTCAGGGGATCAAACCAATTCCAGATTCCTCCTCCCCACAATGCGAGCAGGGAGCGATCGTCGATAGCCGGGACCACCCCCCGGAAGCGTGGAGCGCCGGGGGTGGGCGGATGCCCGGGGATGCCGAAGGGAACCACGCGCAACAAACTGCCCAGACCGGGATCGGCGTCGTGCAGGCGCGGGTTCACACGCCCCTGGGAAGTCAGCCACCCCGCCCAAAAGTCACGCTGCCGTTCTGATGCGCACATGAACATGTCCGCCGAACGGATAAGCCGGGTAAGGACACTCCGGTCGTAAGCGTCGATGCGCATCCGATCGGGCAGCGATGCCTCCGCGTGCAGGTGCAGGTTCTCAAGTGGGAACGGGTCGTAGAGGTCGACCACGAGGTGGCGCGCCTTGGCCAATCCGGGCTCGCGTTCGAGCAGAAATCCGGACACGACCACCACGTCGTGTTTTCTCACCTCGTCTTCCAGTCCGCCCGGCTCGTAGCCCACCACACGGAAGTCGGCGGACCGGACTTCTGGGACTCCGGGAGCGGCGATGGTGACCGGCAAATGACTGGAAACGGCCCGGGCCAGCTCCCAGTTCCGGATCGAGGTGCCGGCCATCCGCTCTCCGAGCGGCTCGTGGCCAACCACCAGCAGGCTCATGGGCTCTCCGCGCCGAAAATGCGATCCAGCCCCAGGGCCCGATTCAGGTAGGCGTAAAAGCGAAGGTATCGAGGGTTCGAGTAGTTGGCGAAAAATGGGTCTTCCAGCAACGGCAGGATCTCCGCGTCGGTGCGGTGCCGATGCTCTTGCACATAGTTCCGCTTGTCCTGGAGACCCTCGAGCGAGTGGCCAAACTGACTCAAGGCCACAAAATGGCTGAGCGTTATGCCCGGCAGCATGGCCATATCCGGGAGCAGGATGCCGAGGACCCGAACGGCTACGGTCACAATCGCACCCTCCACACGCCAGCGCAGGTGGCGAACGGCCTTGCGCAACGCGGTGCCGATCCCCTGTTGGCGAAGGACCCGGCGCGCGCGGTCCCGAAGACTCTCCGAAAATATCTGCGCGGGGTCATATGCGAAGGGGCGCTGCGGGGCTGGCGAAGCCTCTTTGGCATCAACTGCGATATCTGGACCCATCCGAAACGGGCGTTGATCAAGCTGGGCCAGGCCCAGGGCCCGTTCGTTGAGGAGAAGCATCGCCGCCGGTAGCGCTCGGGCCAGGTGGCTGTCGTCCCAGCATTTGTAGATGGCCGCGAGCGCGTTCCTCTCGTACAACACGCGCAGCTTGCGTGAATCGATTCGATCGGCGGTGCCGTGATGGCGGTGAAAGGCGGTGGCGCGAGGCGTGTACCAAACCTCATGGCCCATCACGTTCAGGCGCCAGCCCAGGTCCACATCCTCGAAGAAAGCGAAGAAATCCCGATCGAACCCCCCCACCTCCAGGAAGAGCCCGCGCTGGATCAGCATGGCGCCGCCACACGCGAACAAGACTTGGCGCTCGACGTCGCGAGCCGACTCGCGGGCGCCGTAATCGACCTGGAAACCGTGCCCCTGATAGTTCACGCCCCCGCCAATGAAGTCGAGTGCTGAGCCGTCCCAATTCTTGATCCGGGATGCCAGACAGGCGGCTTCGGGATGATCGCCGAGGGCGGAGATCATCCCCCGCAGCCAGGTCGGCTCCACCCACATGTCGTTGTTCAGGAAGCCCACCCATTCCCCCTGCGCCTGCTCCGCGGCCACGTCATTGGCGGCTGCAAAGCCCAGGTTCTGTTTGAATTCAATCAAACGCACCGCTGGAAACTCCCGGCGGACAAAGTCCACGGATCCGTCGGTCGAGCCGTTGTCGGCGACGATCAGTTCCAGTTTGTCTGGAGGGTAGTCGAGCCGGGTGAGCGAGCTGAGCACGGATGCGAGGTGGCGCTTGCCGTTCCAGTTGAGGACAATCAGCGACACCGTTGGTTCGGGCACGGGGCCCAATTCTAGTCAGGGCTGGTGAATGTCCTCGGGCAACAGGGGGCGGATAGAATCGCCAGGTGGCCACCACCCTCACCACCGCTGGCGGACGGCACCTGGGCACACTTTGGGCCTATCGGGGCTTGGTCATGAACCTTGCCATCCGTGACCTCAAGCTCAAGTACAAGGGTTCGGTTCTGGGCGTCCTTTGGTCGGTGCTCAATCCCCTCTTGATGATGGCCATCTACACCGTCGTGTTCAGCCTCTTCCTTCGCGCCGTGATCCTGCCTGACTACTGGGCGCTGGTCCTCGCCGGCATCTTGACCTGGGTGTTCTTCTCCACCGCCCTGACCGCAGCCAGCGTGTCCTTCACCCACAACGCCAATCTCATCAACAAGGTCGCATTCCCCTATGAGTCACTTCCGATTGCGACGGTCATCGCCAATTTCGTGAACTTTTTGATCATGGAAGTCATCTTGCTGGTGGTTCTCGTATTGGCTCAGAGCGTCCTGCACCGGCAGGTCGGATTACGCCCCCCAGCCGTGCTGCTTCCGGTCATCCTGGCCGCGATATTGGCGTGCGGGCTGGGGCTGAGCCTCTTCCTGGCGACCCTGACGGTCTACTTCCGCGACGTGGAGCACCTGGTGGGGATCGGATTATCGGCGCTTTTCTACGTCACCCCGGTGCTCTATCCGTTGGACGCCCGGGCCCTGCCTCACGGTGCCGCCCGTTTCATCCCCTACCTCCGCCTCAATCCCTTTTCGTGGTTTTTTGAGAGCATCCATTCGGTGCTCTATTACGGCACCTGGCCCGACTGGCCGACCTTCGGGCTGATGCTGATCGCGAGCGCGGCCGCGCTGGTGGGTGGATACGCGTTCTTCATGTGGCTGCGCCCCCGCATCCCGGAAGAGGTGTAGTTGGCACCGTTGGCCATCGAACTTGATGGAGTTTCCAAGCGATACCGCGTCTACCGGGAGCGATATCGGTCCCTGAAGGAGGTGTTGATGCACCACCGTTTTGGGGAGTGGGAGGAACGCTGGGCCCTGCGCGAGGTGAGCCTTCAGGTTGAGCGCGGATCGACACTCGGCCTGATTGGCCACAATGGCGCCGGCAAGAGTACGACCCTGAAGCTGATCGCACGCATCCTGGTCCCGGATCGGGGCCGAATCCAGGTCTCCGGCCGAGCCGCGGGCCTTTTGGAACTGGGGGCTGGATTTCAACCCGAATACACGGGCCGCGAGAACATCCACCTCAACGCATCCCTGATGGGTCTGACGCGACGCGAGATTGATGCTCGTTTTGACGACATCGTGTCCTTCTCTGAGCTCGATGACGTCATCGATACCCCCCTGCGCACCTACTCGAGCGGCATGCAAATGCGACTGGGGTTCGCTGTGGCGGTACATTCGCGGCCCGAGGTTCTGGTGGTGGATGAGGTCCTGGCCGTGGGGGATGCCGCCTTCCAGCGCAAGTGCATGGACTGGATTGAGACCTTTCAGGGTGCGGGTGGGACCATCGCCATGGTGTCCCACAACCTGGGCGTGGTCCGCGAGGTCTGCGATGTCGTCGCCTGGATGGAGCGCGGGCGGATTGTGCGGATGGGCGAGGCGGAGGGCGTGGTCGACGCCTACATCGAGAAGGTTCGCGAAGAGACCGGCCTGGCCAGCGGCGAGACAATCGATTCTCCCGGGGGACCTCACCACGACATCGAGATCGGGAGCGTGCGCTTGATCGACCGCCAGGGGCAGGAAGTTAGCCAGATCGGGGCGGGCGAGCCGCTCGTGGTGGAAGTCCCATACCGCGTCTACAAGGCGATGGCGACCCCGGTTCTGGGCGTGGCGATCCACCGCAACGACGGCGCCTACATATACGGGACCAACACCCACGTTGATGGCCAGGAGCTGGGACCCCTGGACAAAGATGGTCTGGTCCGCCTCTGCTACCCGAGCCTGAACCTCCTTGGCGGCACCTACCTGGTCTCAGTCCTCCTCTTTGCCGATTCCCGCACGACTGTGGCTCCCATCGATGCCCGATGGCAGCAGTACCGCCTGCGCGTCGAGGCGAATGGAGAGGATTCGGGCTTGGTCAGGCTTGATCATCGGTGGGAGCTGTCGCCGAGCCTGGAAGGCAGGCGCTCCTGACTTCGGACCCTGCCGTCAGCGTCATCATCCTGAACTTCAACGGCGCCCACTACCTCGGCGATTGCGTGGGCGCGGTGTTGGACCAGCAGCTGGACCGAAACTTCGAAATTCTGGTGGTTGACAATGACTCCCAGGATGGATCGGCGGCGCTGGCGCGCGGGCTGCCAGGGGTCAGGGTGGTCTTGGCGCCTCGAAATCTCGGATTTGCCGGCGGCAACAACCTCGGCATCAGGCACGCTCGCGGTCAACAGATAGTGCTCCTGAACAACGACACACGGGTCCACCCGGGCTGGCTCCAAGCCCTGGTTGACGCCAGCGCGTCGGTCCCGCGGGTGGGGGCGGTCACCAGCCGCCTGGCCTGGGCCGACAGCCCCAGCCGCATCCAAAATGCCGGCCTCTTGTTGCTCAGTGACGGTAGCGGAGGTGACCGAGGCGTAAACGAGCCAACCACCGACTACGGTGAGCGCTGCGAGGTGTTCGGCTTTTGCGGGGCGGCTGCGCTCCTCGAGCGAAGCGCGCTCGCCGACGTCGGGGTTTTCGATGCTCGCTACTTCATGTACTACGAAGATCTCGACCTCAGCTGGAGAATGCGGCTCCGGGGTTGGCGCATCCTCTACGAGCCACGTGCGGAGGTAGAGCATGTGCATGCGGCCTCAAGCCGGGAGTGGTCCGAGTTGTTCGTATTTCACGCGGATCGCAACCGGGTGCTAACCCTGGTCAAGAACGCCCGCTGGAGGTTCCTGTGGAGGTGTCTGGGGCAGCTGGCGGCCCGGGCGGCGGGGCCGGAGGGAACGGCCCTGCGCGCCCGCCGCTCGGTGCGCGGTCGCCTAATCGTCTCTCTGGCCTTCAACCTATGGCCAGCTCTTTTGCAACGTTGGCGGATCCGGTTGCGACGACGGCTCGCCGACTCTGATATCGAATCGTGGGCTTACCCTCGAGCGACATGGGACGACCGATCCAAATAGGGCTGTACTCGCCCTATTTCGGGACCACCTGGGGTGGGGGCGAGAAGTACCTGGCGCGCACCGCCCGATGCCTGGCGGACGCCCTGCCGAATGACGGGATCGAGATTGCCAGCCCCGTCCCCGTGCAGCGCGCGGACCTCGAAGCCAGCTTGGGAGTGAGCCTGGACGGGATCCGTACGCTGAGCACCAATCATCGCGTGACGCCCATCCACACGTTTCTGAACGGTGTCGGCCCCCTCCGACCACTGCGCAATTTGGTCGTTGGTAATCAGGCCGAACGTCTGAGCGCACGTTACGACCTGTTTGTCGGTATGAGCTACGCCGTCTCGGTCGCCAGCAAGGCGCCCGAGAGCCTGATGCTGTGCCAATTCCCGCATCGGGAGGGGCAAACAGCAGCCAGCGGCTACCGAACGATTGTCTGCGCCTCGGAATACGTGCGCGGTTGGATCGAGCGCTGGTGGGGCAGGAACGCGCTGGTGGTACCACCCCCAATCCACATCCCAACTGACGCGCCGCCCTTGGATGGCAAGGCGAACATGATCCTCTCCGTGGGACGCTTTTTTCAGGGCGGGCATACCAAGAGACAGGACATGCTGGTCACCGCCTTTCGGCGGCTCTGCGAGGATGGCCTCAAGGGCTGGGAGTTGCATTTGGCGGGCGGGACCCACGACCAGGGACCGCACCGGGGTTACTACGACTCCGTGGTCGCCCTCGGTGCCGGTTACCCGGTGGTTCTGCACCCAAACTGTCCTCCCAACATCCTGCAGGAGCTCTATGGCTCAGCCGCCATCTACTGGCATGGCGCTGGCTATGGATCAGATCCCGAGACGCACCCCGAAGCCATGGAGCACTTCGGGATGACCACCGTCGAGGCCATGGCCCAAGGCGCGGTGCCGGTCGTCTTTGACGCTGGAGGTCAGACCGAGATCGTTACCGACGGCGTCGATGGCCAGCTATTCTCGACCATCGAGCAACTCCGCGATTTGACCGTCGACCTGATCGAAGAACCGGCTCGTCGGCGGGCCTTGGCCACCTCCGCCCGGGCGCGCAGTCTGAACTTCGGGGAGGGCCTCTTTTGCGACCGTATCCTCAGCGCGATGGATCCAGCCATCGAGGCGGCCCGGACGCACCAACGGTCCTGATCATTGGCGCTTATCCCCACGGACCAGCCGTCGCACCATCTGCCCACGCGCGGAGGATGACGGAAAGAGCCATTTGGCCCGGGTTGCCCATCGCTCGACCAGGGCTACCGACGGGCTCTCTCGGAGGTGGCGAAGTTCACGGTTCAGATTCACAACGTCGGATTCAAGCCGTGCGATCCGCGACTGCTGCTCTTGGGCCAGCTGGCGAAGCTCCACCGACTCGGTGCGGGCGCGAGTCAGGGACCGCTCGTATGCGGCCAGGGCCCGGGGCGGCGACTCAGCGCGACGAAAGCGAACCGCCCACGGCGACAGATAGGTAGACGGCTCGTAGTCGACGTCGTGGTAAAGGCCGTGGCGGGCGAACAGTTCCGCCCAGTATTCGGCCGGGCGAACAGTGAGGTGGGTTACCTCTTTGAAGTGATGTGGCGTCGAGGAGAAGAGGACGTCGTCCGTGGACGAGCAGATGTTCGCCACGGCACGGATCCCCTGATCGGGGGTCAGGTGCTCCACCGTCTCGATGCAAGTAATCAGGTCGTAGCGCCGGCCGAACGGATCCAGAATCGAGCCCTGGCGGCAAAAGGGCTGGATATCCTCGCGAACGTTGTCGATGGCGTACTGGGAGATGTCGAGCCCGAACGCTTCCACGCCCTTGTCTCGAAGGGCCTCAACCAGCAGCCCCATGGCGCAGCCCGCATCGAGGACGGTTCGCGGCGATAGGTCGGCGACCACCCTCTCGGCGATCCGTCCAAAGAAGTCAAGCCAGTGTTGACCTCTCCCGTAGGGCACGCCACCTTGTTCGCTGCAGTAATTCTCGTAGTAGTGCTGGTCGTAGGCGGGACTGGATGGCTCGGCGCTCAAGGTGGACAAATTGTAGGCGGCCGTTGCTGAGGGCGCTCATCGGATCGCAGCGGCGAAACGCGACCCTCCATCACGACACGGCGCGCCAACGCCGACCGGGCGGCGAACCCCGGGGAAACTCGATTGCCCCCCGGTTGCTGTCGGCCCTTCCGCCCCGGGAAGGCCTGGTCCACCGCGTGTCGGAGTGAATGAGTTAGGAGTGGTACCAGCCGTAGACGTCGATGATGACGTCGGCACTGCCTTGTGAGTTGTACACGGAGATGTCCCCGTTCGCGGGATTGACGGGCACGATGTCCATGTTGGCGATGGTCTGGCCGGGCACGAAGTTGAGGTCAGAGGTTCCGGTCAGGGTCGGGCTCGAATTTAGCTGAAGGAAGCTATAGGAGGTCGGATCGGTGACGGTGACGTTGATGGCCACCTCGCCGACTCCGGAGGCGGGAATGCCGAGAATCCCGGCGATCGAAACGGACAGCCAACTGTTGGGGCCCAATGGGGACACCCGGCTGGTGCCGATCAAACTGCGTGTGTCCAGGGCCCGGACGGGGTAGGTGGCGGTGTAGAGGCCGCCCGCCACTGATGCCGCAGCGCTGGTGTACCAGCCCACCACATCGACGAGAACATTCACGCTGGCGTTGGAGCTGAAGATCTCAATCTGGCCCGCAGATCCGGTCGGTACCACGACCCGATTGGCCACCGTCTGGCCGGATACAAAGTTGACCGAGGAGGTCAGGGGCTGGCTCTGGCCGGCCGGCCAGACCTGTATGTATCCAGCGGAGCTGGGACCCACGGCCGTCACATTGAGAACCGCGGCCTCCACCTGCGCCGGAGCCGGCGCACCTGGACCGAAGACGGAGATGGTCCGGACACCACCCGGACCTGGGCTCAGGGGTGAGCAGAGCGCACCCGGAGCCTGCGTGCATTGGGGAGGACGGGTGTCCAGCGTTCGGTAGGCGGGCGTCTGGGGCATGAAATGGCCCGCCGCACCCAGGTCGGCGCTGGAGCCGACCCAGCCCATCAGGTCCAGGATCACGTCGACGGATCCAACCGAGTTGTAGATCTGGATCTTGCCATTGGCGCCAACGGCCACTTCGATCATGTTGGCGCGCGACATGCTGGTCCCAAAGTTGATCGTCGACACCGCCGAGGGGTTGGTCCCGTCGGGGCTCACCGTGACGTAGCTCGGGGTGGTCGCGTCGGCGATGGTCACGTTCAGCATGACGGCGGACACCCCCGACGACGGCACCAGGCCCTGGATCCCGGGAATGCTGAGCGTCTGCACCGATCCCGCCCCGAACTTGATCCCGGCACCACCCTGGCCGAGCCCGCTGCGGGAGTCGAAGATCCGAGTCGGGTTGGTAAGGGGGTGATACCGGCCTGGGTAGGAGCCGGGAAATGGAGTGGGAATGACGGCGTTGCTCGGTTGCGAAGCAAGGCCGCTTCCGTACCCGTTGACTCCGCTGACGGTGAAGGTGTACGTGGTCCCATCGGTGAGGCCGGTGAAGGTGGTGCTGGTCGACCCCGCCGGCACGCTCACCGATCTACCTCCGGGTGCAGCCGTGATGGTATAGCTGTTGACGGGGTTGGGACCCGCAGAGGCGGGCCAGCTCACGTAGGCGAATCCATCGCCGGGAGAGGCTGTGACCTGGGCTGGGGGCAGCGGAGTCTCGGCAAAATTGGCGTCGATGGCGTTCCAGAGATAGGGCAGGCCGCCACCCATGTCCAGGGACCAGATTCCAACCCCGGCCAGCCCGTCGCGAAGCGCGAGCTGGTACTTAGCGCTGAGCGAGGCGGCGCTGTCGATGTAGAGCTCCCTGGCTCCCCCGTAGGTGGGAGGGCAGGGGTCCTGGGGGTCATTACCGCTGTTGTAAGCAGCCCACTGGTCGACCCCGTCATGGACGTCGGCTTGGAAATGTAGGAAGTTCAGACCCTGGATTCCGTACTGGGTGTTGGCCGTCCAGCCAAGATGGGGCAGCCCCGGCACCGGATAGGTGGGGGCGTTTGGATTCATGTTCGTGGTGCAGCTGGCCCAGCCGTAGTAGGGCAGACCGAGAATGACCTTGTTGGCGCCAGCCACCGAGCTGTACTGGGCCGCGATGTCCTGATCATTCCACTTGTAGGGCGCGGACAGCGGTGAGGTGGGGCTCATGCAGGTCTCGGGGTTGGAGCTAGTGGGGGGAGGGCAGTTGAGCGGCGGCTGGTCAAAGTTGCCACTGTCGAGCTCGTAGGCCATGACGAAAAAGGCGCTCACATAAGGCTTCATGGCGGCAATGTCGAAAAATCCGTCGCCGGAGGGGAAGTAGGCCGAGGCGCCGTAGGTGTCGACGGTGAGGGAGTCGGCCGCGGGTAGTGCGGCCCGCATGTTCGTCACGAACTGCGTCATCAGCGCCTGATTGGTGCTGGATCCGCACCCCCCCGAGGCGCCCTCATAATCAATGTTGACCCCGTCGATTCCGCGGCCCACGACCTGGCCAACGGTGTCCGCAATCGTGGTGTTGGAATGCTGGAGCGCCTGACACATGGTGCCAGTGAGGGATTGGAACTCGGCGGTGAGCACCACCTTGGTTCCCACCGCGTGGGCTGCGCTGATGAGGTTAGTCATGCTGGGCGAGGCCCACTCACTCCAACCAGCGCTGGTGCCGACGAAATGACCGGAGGAATAGTCCACGGGTGCGGCGAAGAAGGCGATCGTGGAGAGGAGGGAGAGTTGGTAGGTCGACCATCCCACGTACGGGCTGGAAAGGTTACCGCCCTGGACGAAACCGAAGACCTGCGAGTGCAGGGCAACCTTGGGGCTCGGCGCGGCGGCTAGGGCCGGCACATTGGCAACGGGGACTCGGGCCGGCTGAGCTGCGGCCTGACCGGCCGGTGTCATGATCGAGGGTCGTCCGGCCGTTCCTGCCGACACCAACCGCACCTTTCCCGTCGGCGCGACGTTGGGCAGGAGGGAGCCCCACAGCGCTGCGATGACGACGAGCAGCCAAATCGTTCGGAGTCGGAGGATGTGCTGGGACATGGGACGGGACGCCAACTAGAACGGCTTTGGAACTGTAATCCGGTGGGCGGCATGAGGTCAAGCGATTGGGCCAGGTTTGGTTCAGCCTCGCCGCCGGAATCGTCCGCGGGACGGACTGTCGGTTGGGACCCGCCCCCCGTTTGTGGGCCGATGGTACCGGCTCAGTTCGACTCGTGTAGCCGGGCGGGAAGTCTCCTTGGAGTGAGGCTACTCCGCGGGATCCCTTGGAGCTCTGCCTGAGCCGTCCGCGACGCTCTCCGGCTTCAACGACTGATAGTTCCGGCGGTAGTAGTCCCAGTAGTCACCGGACTTGACCCGGCGCCACCACGCCTGATTCTCGCGGTACCAGTCCACGGTCTGCTGGAGTCCGTCACCAAGCGCGATGCGCGGCTCCCAGCCCAGTGCTCGGAGTTTGCGCGTGTCCACGGCGTAGCGGTAGTCGTGACCGGGGCGATCCTTCACGTACTCGATCAGTTGACGCGGCTTGTTGAGCAGCTCCAGCACCGACTGGGCGATCTCGTTGCCACTCGTCTCCACCCCGGTGCCGACGTTGTACACCTCCCCCGCGGGAGCCTCGTGCAATACGAGGTCGATGGCCCGGCAGTGGTCCTCGACAAAGACGTAGTCGCGAACCGCGCTGCCGTCGTTATAGAGGGGCAGAGGCAGGTCGTCGATGGCGTTGGTGATGTGGACTGGGATCAGCTTCTCCGGATATTGGTGGGGGCCGTAATTGTTGGATCCACGAGTGATGAGCAGGGGAAGCCCATGACTGCTGGCGTAGGACCGCGCAATCATCTCGCCGCCGGCCTTGCTGGCCGAATAGGGACTCCGGGGACGCAGCGCATCCTCCTCCCCCGACCTCCCCTGGCTCACGTCACCGTAGACCTCATCGGTGCTGACCAAGAGAAACACCTCGTGGCGGTGCTTGCGGGCGGCCTCACAGAGGACGGCTGTGCCGAGGACATCGGTGGTGATGAAGGCGAAGGGGTCCAGGAGCGAGCGATCGACGTGGGTTTCGGCGGCGAAGTTGACGATGGCGTCGACCTGGCCGGCCAGCTCTTCAACCAGCGGGGCATCGCAGATGTCGCCGTGTATGAAGCGGTAACCGATTTGGCCGTCAAATTCGGCCAGATTCTCCGGGTTTCCGGCGTACGTCAATTTGTCCAGGACCCAGATCTCCGTCTGCGGACGCTCGCGGCGTAGGAGGCGGACGAAATGGGAGCCGATGAAGCCCGCCGCCCCGGCCACCAGCAACCGCCCAAAGCGCCGACTCACAGGTCAGATGATCTCGGGAAACTTGGTCCAGTCATACCCGATTTCCGGATCGTCGTGGCGGATGCGGCCCTCGTCGGCCGGGTTGTACACGTTTGAAGTGACGTACAGAAGGTGGGTGGTCCGCAACGCGCGACAGCCGTGAGCCACGCCGGGCGGGATCTTGAGGCAGGTGGAGGGGTAGTCGTCTCCCATCAACAATTCCACCGTCTGTCCCCGTGTAGGCGAATCCGGGCGAAGATCGTGGAGGGCCACTTTGAGGGCGCCAATCGCATACCACCAGTCGGTCTGCGTTTGGTGCAGATGCCACGCCTTGGCAGAGCCTGGATGCATCAGCGAATGGCTCCACTGACCGAAATGTCCGAAGAAGTCATCCGTCTCTCGGATGACCTCGCGAAAGAATCCCCTCTCGTCGGTGTGGGTGACCAGCTCCTTGATCTCGACTCCCTGCAGCATCTTCTCCCTCAAAGCCGATTCACGCCGTGCGAGCGCACGAAGTCGTTGACCGTGTAGTAGGCATCGATCGATTCGCCCGCGTCACCCCAGAACCCTTCGATGACGTCGTATTCCATGGTCCCGTTGCGCACAAAGTGATTGTTGACGTCGGTGATCTCCAATTCTCCTCGCCCCGAGGGCTTGAGGCTGGGCAGTACATCCCAGACCGTCCGGTCGTACAGGTAGACGCCGGTGACGGCGTAATCGCCAGGCGGCTCGGAGGGCTTTTCGACGATCGCGGAGATCCGCCTCTGGCTGTCGATGGCCGCCACCCCCAGATGCCGGAGGTGCTCCTTCTCGATCACCCGCGAGAGCACGATCCGAGCCCCGGCGGGCTGGGTTTCGAAGGCCTCGATTGAAGACCGCAGGCAGCGCTCGAAAATGTTGTCGGCCAGCATGACCACCGCCTTGTCGCCGTCCACGAAACGCTGCGCCAGACCGAGGGCTTCGGCGATCCCGCCCGGGCGCTCCTGATAGGCGTAGAGCAGGCGGTCGATGCCGAACTGGTGCCCGTTGCCGAGCAGGCGGAAGAACTCTCCCGCGTGAATCCCGCCCGTCACCAGCATCAACTCACTGACGCCGGACTTGACCAGCGCCTCGATGGCAAAGCTGATCATGGGCCGGTCGTAAATCGGCAGCAGGTGCTTGTTGGTGATGCGGGTCAGGGGGTCGAGGCGGGTGCCGCTCCCGCCCGCCAGGATCACGCCTTTCAAATCGGATGGATTGTAACCGGCTCCCCTCGGGGCCGGTCGGAGCCACCGATGAAAGCCACCGCCGGGGCCGGACGGCGCCCCTTTCTACAAGCTCTTGTGCCACACTGCGCCATCATGCCTCGGGGCGAGCCCTGGCCACGCACCATCCTCCACGTGGACCTGGACGCCTTCTATGCCTCGGTGCACCAGCGCGACGATCCCTCCCTGCGCGGCCAACCGGTCGCCGTCGCCGGCGCCTCGCGCCGGGCGGTGGTGGCAGGGGCTTCCTACGAGGCCCGTGCTTACGGGGTGCAGAGCGCCATGCCGCTCTACGAGGCGATCGCCAACTGCCCCAATCTGGTGGTGGTGCGCCCTGACCCTCCGCGCTACCGCACCGCCAGCCGCCGTGTCCATCAGATATTTCGTCGTTTCACCGCCCCCGAGTTGATTGAACCGGTGGCGCTGGACGAAGCCTACCTCGACGTCACTGTGCGCTCCCGGCACGGAGCCCAGTCAGCTGAGGATCTGGCCCGGCGCATCAAGCAGGCGGTGCGCTCGGAGGTGGGGCTGACCGCCTCGGTGGGCGTGGCGACGAGCAAGCTGCTGGCCAAGGTGGCGGGGGCCAGCCGCAAACCGGATGGCCTGGTGCTGGTGTTGCCCGGCACCGAGGCAGACTTTCTGGGCCCGCTCCCAATTGGGGTCATCCCCGGCCTGGGTCCGAAAACCGAAGAACGCCTGCGCCTGGCCGGGGTTCGCTCGGTGGGTGAACTGGCGGGTCTGGAGACGCAGCGGGCGGTGCAGATGCTGGGCAGCACGGGGGGCGTGCTGCAACGCCTGGCCCAGGGCCGCGATCGGACACCGGTCAGCGGCCTGCGCAAGGCCAAGACCATCTCCGCCGAAACCACCTTTGAATACGACGTGGTGGGAGTTGAGGGCCTGGAAGCAGCGCTTCACGATCTGGTGGCTCGGGTTGGCGAGCGTCTCCTCGCCGAAGGCGTGCGGGCCCGGACGGTGTACGTGAAATTGAAGCTGGCCGACTTCCAGCTGGTGAGCCGCCAGGTCAGCCGAACCGCTCCCACCGACGACATCCAGACCATCTTCCTGGCCGCGCGGACAGCACTGGACAAGTCCCACCTGGGCCGGCGCCCGGTGCGACTGCTGGGTGTGGGCGTGTCGGGCCTGGAGCACCCACGCCCGGACCTACAGATGACCCTCTTCGCCTGACCGCAGCAGAGAACCGCGGTCGGGGCGGGCGGCGCTACACGGGGGCGTCGGAGGTGGCACCGTCGCCGCCAGCCTCGGGGTGGGCCCCGCGACGTCGCCGGCGCCGGCCGTTACCTGAGGCCGCGGGGCCGGCACCGGGCCGACCCTCGAGAGCCGACCGATCCACGGTCTTGCGTGGTAGCACCGCCAACAGATCCCCCAGACACTCCCATCCGAACTGCCGGCGACCGCGGCGGACCAGCTCTCGAAACACCATGGCGGTCGCCTGGGCGTCTCCCAGGGCGGCGTGCTCGGGGGAGGCGTCGAGTTCAAGTTCGGCCACCACCCGGGCCAACCCTGGGGTCTGTCCCGCCGGCCAGTCGAGGACCAGGCGGGCCAGGGCGGAGGTATCGAGCATGGAGTGCGGAAGCGGTTCGTTGAGACCGCGCCCAATCAGATACGTGTCAAAGGCGTCATGGCTGTGCTCGACCAGCGCCGCCCCGTTGGAGAAATGAAGGAATGCGCGCCGCGCATCGCCAAATTGGGGCGCGCCATCCAGCATGCCCCGGCTGATGAGGTGACGGCGGCGGGCAAAACTGTTGATGGGGGCGCGGGTGTGAACCAAGGTGTTGAACAACGACAGACTGCCCTGGAGCCGAAAGCGCTCGGCACCGATTTCGATCACCAAAAACGGCGTCGTGCCGGTGGTCTCGATGTCGAGGGCCACAAACTCGGCCTCATCGAGAGGCGTCAGGGGATCGGTTTCGCCCGCTTGGAGTGGGGACGGCTCCCAGGGCACCGAGGCCGAGGCACCGCGTGGTTTCAGGAGCACCGGGCGCGAGTTCAATAGGCGTTCTTGTGCGTCCAAACTCGGGCCACTGTGATGAGCAGAATCTTGAGGTCGAATGCCAGGCTCCAATTCTCGATGTAATACAGGTCATAAATGAGGCGCTCCTCGACCGGGGTCTGGCCCCGCAGGTCATTGGCCTGCGCCCAGCCCGCCAATCCTGGCCGCACCAACTGCCGATCGGCGTAGCGTGGCCACCGCAGCCTGAATTCCCGCACGAAGGTCGGCCGCTCGGCCCGCGGGCCGACCAGGCTCATGTCTCCTCGCACGATGTTCCAGAGCTGAGGCAGCTCGTCCAAGGATAGACGGCGGAGGACGCGGCCGATGGGCGTCCGGCGCGGATCGGCGGTGGTGGCCCAGACCGGGCCGCTCTCAATCTCCGCGTTCACCCGCATGCTGCGGAACTTGTGCATCTGGAAGGTCCGTCCGTGCATCCCCACCCGCTCCTGGTGCAGGATCACCGGTCCTGGCGAGGTCAGCTTGACCAAGAGGGCGATGAGCAGCAGAAAGGGTGAGGTGACGATCAACCCCAGGCTCGCCCCAACCAGGTCAAAGGCGCGCTTCAACCCCGTCGCGCTCCCCTCCATGTCCAGCCCGTGTCGGAAGAGGAGGATCGGTATGCCGTCGATGTGCTCGGCGCTGACCCGGCTGGTCATGAGCTCGAGCATTCCGGGCAGGAGGCGGAATTCGACCTCCGAACGACGGCACTCGTCGATCAGTTCCAGAATGCGCTCCTGGCTGACCGACGAGAGGGCAAAGAAGACCACGTCAATCTCGCCTCCCTGGACCATCTCCACCAGCGCCTCGATCCCCGCCAGCACCTCGACGCCGCCGGTTTTCTCGCCCGCCGGCAGGTCGTCGGTCAAGACCCCCTCGACCCGGTAGCCGTAGTCAGGAAACATGCGCAGGCGCTGGATCAGCAGATCGGACGCGGGTCCCGAGCCGACGACCAGGGCCCGATCCATGTCCAGGCCTCGCAGGCGTCGGCGTCCCCGGCGGAGACGAAACAGGTAGCGAGCCAGAGCGATCAGAATGCCCCCCCAGACCAGCCAGTAGAAGAAGGTGAGGCGGGAATAGGAAAAACCCCGATAGAGACCGATCAAGGCGAGGTCGAAGAGGCCCACGACCGCCATCGCCCCGATCAGTGAAAAGAGCTCGTCGATGAACAGCAATCCTCTCCGGACGCGGTAGACGCGCATCAGCCCGAAGACTCCGATCACCGTCAGCGCCAATACCGGAGCGGCGGCCAGGTAGTGGACGAAATCTGGTTCCGCCCCGCCCGTGATGCTGTGGTTGAAGGGCGGGAGGTTATAGCGCGACCAGTACCCAACAAACAGGCCCAGGATGGCCATGGCCGCATCCACCGCCACCCGGAGCCATAGATTCCCCTCGTCGTGTCTCATCGCTGCCGCCTCCGGGCGCCCGACCACGCCCGCTTCAGGAGGTCCGTCTCCTCCGCTTCCAGGGCGCGGGCGGCCACCAGGCAGCCGGTGTAAAGCGCGGCCGCACCGGCGATCACGGGCAGCAGCCACAGACCCGTGACGGCCCGGAAGGGCAGCAGGCCGAGCCCCATAACAGCACCCGCCAGCAGCACCCGCCAGCTCAGCCTCCAGACTGGAATCGGGGCTAGGTAGCGGGCGGTCAGGGCCCATCCGAAGAATCCCAGCGCAACTTCGGTGAGCACGGTTGCCCAACTGGCGCCCAGGTAGCCGAAGGGGGGGATCAAGACCAGGTTTAGGGCCAGGTTCACCACCATCGAGCCGAGGGCGGCGAGGGTGAACATGACCTGGCGGTCAATCGAGGTCAAGGCAGCGATGAAGGCATTGTTGACGAACATGAAGACAATGGCCAGGGAAAGGACCTCCAGCGCCGGAGCCGAGGCCGAAAAGACGTAGATCGGACGCAGCCCCAGCACCAGCATGTAGGTTCCGATCCCGATCGGCCAGCCCAGTATGAGCAAGGCCTTGAAAAATCGTGCCACCGCCCAGGGCATGCGGTGGGCCAGGTCGCGGTGGTACACCGATAGCACCGGGAAGACGACGTTCAGCATCGAGGCGGGTATGAATAGGAGCGCCTCAAAGGGCTTGTAAGCCGCCCCATAGATTCCGGTCTCCCGGTCTCCGCGAAGCCAGTCGAGAATTGGGACATCGATCTTGAAGTAGATCGTGGTGATGAGGAAGGCGAGGGCAAAGGGCAGGCCCTGCCAGATCCAGTGGCGCAGGAAGCGCAAATCCAGTGCGATCCCAATCCGGGCGATACCGCTCGCCCGAAGGGTGACCAGGTAGTAGCCGCAGACGAACAGATAGCTGCCCGCATACGACCACAGGAAATAGGTCACGCTTCCGCCCTGGTGCACCCCCCAGGCCACAAGGGTGAGCAGGACGAGAGCTTGGAGAATGATTGCCACCGCCTCCAGTCCGAGTCTGCGCACGGCATAGAAGGCGCCCCGCAGGAGTCCCGAATAGGACGACAGGAGCATCATGAAAAAGCCCGGAACGATGTACTCGGCCTTGCCCTGAACCGCGAGTACGACGCCGAACACGGCCAGTGCGACGAGGGCGAAGAACCCGCGGGCGGTGGCCAGATTGGACAGGAAGCGCCCGATTTGGGCCGGTTCGCGGGCGCCCTCGCGCTGGAACAGGGGATTGAAGCCCAGGTCCAGAATCACGGCCACCAGCGCCGAAACGTTGACCACATCCACAAACCGACCCGTCCCGGCCGGACGCAGATGCCGCTCGAGCAGGACCACGGTCACGAGCGCGAGCAGTTGCGCCGCCACGCGGGCGCCCAGGACGATGGTGGTGTTGCGGAGCGCACCCGGGCCGGCCTCTGAAATAGGTCCCGAGCGCATCACCCCGTCGGCGGGAACGTCCTCCAAGTGGGCCGATCTTAGCGCGTTGGGCGCGCCTCCCCGACGCAGGCCAAGTTTCCCGCTGTGATAGATTTCAAGATCGGAACCGGTATTTCCTTTTGGAGCAAACCAAGATAGCCAGCGACGCGGAGATGAACCCAACCGGAACCGGCCTGCAACGTCCGGTCACACGACGGAATTTCATCGTTTGGTACCTGGCCGGACTGCTGACCGCGCTGGTGGTGGCTCTGGTCCTCCCCATCGTGATCTTCATCTATCCCCCAGCCGGCAAGAGCAAGCCCGAGGATTTGAAGGTCACCCTCAGCAAGCCGCTGGACCAGCTAGGGGAATCGGAGGCGGTCAACTTTCAGGCCCCGCCCAGCTCTGGCTTTGTGATGAAGAACGGCGGCGGTGACAACTATCCGGGCAAAATCACATTTGCCGGTTACGCCATCAAAGTGGGAGGTGCCATCCAGGTCCTCTCTTCAACCTGCTCTCACCTGGGTTGTTCGGTCTCCTACGAGGCCGCGCAGCACATTTTCGCCTGCCCCTGCCACGGATCCCGCTTCCACGCCAACGGCACCGTGGCCCACGGGCCCGCCACCGCCCCGTTGAGCGATCTAACCTGGTCCAAGGGGCCCGATTCCAGCACCATCAATATTCGCGGCTTGTCACTCCCAGGGGTCGGATAACAAATGGCCAGCTTTCCTCATCCACGCGATCTGCAGAAGGGTTTCGTCGACTGGTTGGATGCGCGCTACCCGTTCACCAAAACGGTCGACGAGGCGCTCTACCAGCGGGTACCCAACTTCGCCAACGCCTTCTACTACTGCTTTGGCGGGATGGTCTTCATGCTCATCCTGTTCCAGATCCTGAGCGGGATCTTCCTGGCCTTCTACTACGTGCCCGATGCGGCCGGTAATCCGGCCCCGGCCTACACCAGCGTCAAGCTCATCACCAACCAGGTCTATCTGGGCTGGCTGGTGCGTGGCGTCCACTTCTGGGCGGCCAACCTGCTCGTGGTCATGATCGTGCTGCACATGGCGCGCGTCTTCTGGACCGGGTCGTACCGGGCTCCGCGCGAACTCAACTGGATGGTGGGCGTGATCCTGCTCCTGATCATCCTCGCCTTCTCGTTGACGGGCTATCTGCTGCCCTGGGACACCAAGGCCTACTGGGCCACCTCGGTCACCATCCAGATCGCAGCCTCAGCGCCGATTCTCGGCCATCTGATCCAAACCATCCTCCAGGGCGGGCCCACGCTCGGTCCGGACACGTTGCAGCGCTTTTTCGCCATCCATGTCTTTATCCTGCCGGCGCTGGTCACGGTGCTGATGTACGTGCACTTCCGATTGATCCGACAGCACGGGATCTCCGAGCCGCTCTGATGGCGGGATCAGCCGGTATCGAGACGACGCTCTGGGACGGATACCTGAAGCAGGGGCCGGGGGCGGCAACGGCGGCGGTTCCCATCGTCGAGGTGGGCGGGCACGGGCACACGCTGGAGCCGGAGTACAAGAGGATGCCGATCGGTCCCGATCACATCCTCTACCCGATCCTGATCGGGCTGGCCCTCTTCCCCATCCTGATGGGATCGGTGGGCCACCATCTGGCCGACGACCTGCCCGAGGACGAGACGCATCCGTTCTTCCCCGACCACTTCTGGCCCTACCCGATCATCATGATCATCCTGCTTGTGGGGGTCGGGGTCATGGCCGCCTTCGTCTCCCAGAACATGCAACTCGAGCAGTCCGCCGACCCTCGAGCGGTGGTGGTGCCCCGACCCGACTGGTACTTCCTCTTTCTATTCCAGTTCCTCAAACTCGGACCTGAACTGATCATGTCGTTAGTGGTACCGCCGCTGGCGGTGATCGTGCTCCTGCTGTGGCCGTTCATCGATCGCTCCATGGGCATGTCGTTGGCGCCCCGGATGGGCTGGGCTTCGTGGCCCAAGCCCGGTCGCAATCTGATCACCGGCACCATCTGGGTGGTGATCATTGCATTCATCGTGCTGCTGACCTTCTGGGCACTCAGCGGATGGACGGTGTTCGGCATCACCGGGGCGTAAGCGGCTTACGATCGTCTGGGCGCCTGGGGGTTCACGCATTTTGACCTTCTTGCTCATTACCCCGAGCTCCGGTCGGCCTCAGAGATGGCTGAATCCCGCCCGCAAATCAGGACCGGCGCGACCCGCAGGAGGTGCCCATCTCACAGTGGTGCATCGCGTACGACTAATACAGGCACCCCGGACACAGCCGCGGGGCGCCGCGGTTCGCTCCACGGGGGGTGACTCTCTTCCCAAACCCGCTCGCAGGTGGCGCGGAGCGCCGTCCACGGTCGTGACCGACGGCGCCGGTTAGACCTTCTCCGTGACCCGGTACTCGAGGTACTTTCCGAGCAGCAAGCGCGTGTGGGCCTCCAGCGCCGGCAGCACCGAGAGCATCAGTCCCACCACCGGATATGAGAAGTATTGGAGGTAGACCGCCGAGCGCCTGAGCCTTCCCCAGCCGGCTGGTTTGGGAGGCAGCATCAGGTGCTCCAACAAGATCAGGACCACGACCGTCGACAAGGTCGCGGTGAGCAGTGCGCTGGAGTAGATCCAGAGGTTCTGGCCCAGGTCGGTGATCGAGAAGTCCACGCTCACCCAGACCGGGATCGATGCCCCGAACATCAACAGAACGGGCAGGAAGATCCAGTTGAGGTGATTGAGGAACAGATTGGAAAACCGCCTCAGGCGGAGCCAAATTGGGATCTCCGGGTGCTGAAAGAATCGCTTCATGACGTACGGCACATCGGTTATGCCCCAGGCCCAGCGCTTGATCTGGTTGTACTGGGAGAGGTGGGTCGCAGCGTAGTCACGAGACTGGGGGGAGTCGCCATAGAGCGGGAGATAGACGGACTTGACCGAAAATTTCTCGCCGAAGGTGAAGAAGGCCTTCCAATAGAAGCGGGAATCCTCGGGGATCACGTCCTTGTCCCAATAGCCGACCTCGTGAACGAATCGCAGGCTGCAGGTATAGCTGGAGAACGCGACCAGACGATGGGGCCGCGAATGCAGAAACATCTGCCACTGACTGGTCGAGGCTGACATCACCCGGACCGCGGTCGGGACCTCCCAGATGTTGTTGTGAAAGAGGGGGACTGGCTGCCATATGGCGTGGTCGCGACCCTCAAATCGGGCGTGGTGCCAGCTGATCCAGCCGAAGTATTCGCGATGAAGCTTGTAGTCACTGTCGAGGTCGGTGATCAAGATTCGGCCCAGGTCGTAGCCCTCCTCGGTGAGCCTGCGAACCATGTCCCGCCCACCCCAGTTCATGGCCGCTGATTTCCCCGGAACCAGGGGCGGCTCCATGGGATCCTTGATGTGATAGAAGCCGCCCAACCGCGATCCGAACTTGGCCCGCAGCCGCTCCACGTTCACCCAGCCGGGCTTGTCCGTGACACGTGTTATCACCCCCACCAGCTTCAGGTGATCGGGATAGTTGGCATCGACTATCGCCTGAACCGTCTGCTCCAGCACGTGGTAGGGCTCGGTGTAGGTCGGGATGACGCAGAGATGTACGAAGCCGAGCGGATCCGGGAAGCCATCGGGCGGTGGCTCCGAGCAGCGTTGGAGCCAGTCGATCGACATGTCGTGGCGCATCTTCAGGTAGGTCGACCAGATCCCGTGGATGACGGTGATGGAGCGGACGAGCCAATAGGCATCGAAGACGAGGACTGCCACGGCCACCAAGTAAGCACCCTGAGAGGCGAAGACCAGAGAAATCCAGGCCGGGGCTGTGAGCAGTGTCCAGGTCACAACTCCAGGCCCGGCCTCGAGCAGGCGCTCCCGGGCCTGGTGCAGCGGCGTGGGACTGGGTGCGGCAAGGGACGAAGTGGCTTCGGACACCATCTGGTGATTATCCGGCGTGGGAATAGCCGGGCGCCGATAACCGCTTCCAGGTGGCGATGGACGACCTACGGAGTTTCTCCTCAAGCACCTTCGAGAGCGATGTTCTGGGTGCCGAGGAGCCGGTGCTGGTGGACTTTTTCGCCAGCTGGTGCCCACCCTGCAGGATGATGGATCCGCTGATCAGGGAGTTGGCACAGCAGTACGCGGGACGGATCGCGGTGGGCAAGTTGGATGTGGACGCCAACCCCGATCTTCGACAGCGCTACGACGTGTTGAGCATCCCCACCTTGGGCGTTTTCTCGCGGGGCGAACTGATCGAGCGTCTGGTCGGGTATCCCGGCCCCGGCGTCGTCAGAGCCTTCGTTGACAAGAACGCCGGGTAGGCCGGTCCGTCCCGACCCGACCCGCTGGCCGGCCCCATGGTGTCAATAGCACAAGGGTTCGGGGTTACTTTCGTGCCAGGGCGCCGTTCTCGACCGAGCACCCGAATCAATATGATCAGGGGCTGGAACATCCACCCCAGATTTGGAGGCACCCATGGCCGATAGCGAGGCAACACCCGCTGGCGTCCTGCGCAAAGCGCAAGAGGCGGGGATCAAGATCATCGACGTTAGATTCGTCGATTTCCCCGGAACCTGGCAGCACTTCAGCATGCACATCAGCGAGTTCGACGAGTCGGCCTTCGAAGAGGGTCTGGGCTTCGATGGATCCAGCATCCGCGGGTTCCAGGCCATCAACGAGAGCGACATGCTCCTTCTGCCCGATCCTCACACCGCAACCATCGACCCGGTGCTGTCGGTGCCGACCATGTACCTGGTTTGTGACGTCATCGATCCCATCAGCCGCCAGCCCTACAGCCGGGACCCCAGATACATAGCCAGGAAGGCTGAGGCCTACCTGGCCCAGACCGGGATCGCGGACGCCAGCTACTGGGGGCCGGAGGCAGAGTTCTTCATTTTCAACTCCCTGAGCTTCGATCAGAACTCGCACGAGGGCTACTACCACATCGACTCCGAGGAAGGTATCTGGAACAGCGGTGCGCCCGGACCCAACCTGGCCTACCGCCCCCGCACCAAAGAAGGCTACTTCCCGGTGCCCCCGGTCGACAAGTTCCAGGACCTGCGCTCGGAGATGCTGCTCAAGCTCATGGATGCCGGGCTGGCGGTCGAGGTGCAGCACCACGAGGTGGCCACGGCCGGGCAGAGCGAGATTGACCTGCGCTTCGACACCTTGCTCAAGATGGCCGACTCGATGATGACCTACAAATACGTGGTCAAGAATGTGGCCGCCCAGCACGGCTACGTTGCGACCTTCATGCCCAAGCCCCTGTTCCAGGACAACGGCTCCGGGATGCACGTTCACCAGAGTCTGTGGAAGGATGGCCAAACCCTGATGGCGGATCCGGCCGGCTACGCCGGCATCAGCGACCTGGCGCGCTGGTACATCGGGGGACTGCTCAAGCATGCTCCCGCGGTCCTAGCGTTCGCCGCCCCCACCACCAACTCCTATCGGCGCCTGGTGCCGGGGTACGAGGCTCCCATCAACCTGGTCTATTCCAAGCGCAACCGATCGGCCTGTGTTCGGATCCCCATGTACTCGGAGAATCCAAAGTCAAAACGGATTGAGTTCCGCTCACCGGATCCCACCGCCAACCCCTACCTGGCATTTCCCGCGATGCTCATGGCCGGCCTTGACGGAGTTCAAAACAAGATCGAGCCGCCGTCCCCCCTGGACAAGGACATCTACGAGTTGGAGGGCAAGGAGAAGGCCCGGATCGCCACCGTGCCGGGATCCTTGGGCGAATCCCTCCAAGCTCTAAAGCGCGACCAGGCATTCCTGCTGAAGGGCGGCGTCTTCACCGAGGACGTGATCAACACCTGGATCGAACTGAAGCAGAAGGAGATCGACGCCATGGCGCTCCGGCCCCATCCGTGGGAGTTCTACCTCTACTCGGACGCCTAGAGCGAAGACGCCGGGGCCGGTCCGAAGTCAGCAGGCCTCGATCGAACCGTCATATCTGCATCATCCCAGATGGTTCAACTGTCTGCGTTCCACCCAACGACAAGGCTGGGTTGATCGACCGCCGGTGGGGCCAGGAGGTGCGACAACTGCGGCTCTGCGCTTGCCCGACCGGACTGCTCCTCCCGGAGCCGAGCGGTCCTTGCCCACAGTGCCGGGCGCTCAGCAGAGGCGGGAAGGGTCCGGGCGATCCTTCCCGCGCGTCACATGCCGAGCATGACCCGCGCCCGGAGCGCGATGGCGATGGCGACCCGGGTTTCCGGGTCATCCAGGGCCAGACCCGTAAGGCTTTCAATTCGCTCGATCCGGTAGGTCATGGAGTTGATGTGGATTCCCAGGGACCGGGACGCCGCCCGCCTCACCCAACGCGAGGACGCGAGCACCTCGAGCGTCTGCAGCAGCGGCGTCTCCCGTGATTCAGCGTATTTGAAGAGAGGACCCAGGACCTCGCGCACAAATCCCCGCAGGGCCTCCGGGCTCTGCACCTCGAGCAGGAGCCGGAAGGCGCCCAGAGAGCGATAAGAGACCACACCCGAGCGGGTTCCGGCGCGGCGCGACAACCGCAGCGACTGCCGCGCCTCGACGTGGGAGCGCGCCAACTCCGATACCGCTGCGGCCAGGTTCCCGACCCCGACCGATACCGTGGCCGGGAGCAGGATGGGGGCGGCGGTTTTCTGGATCAGTTCCGCCACCTTCTCCACCGCAGCCAGGTCGGAGAGCGCAGATTCCGGTGCCAGCACCACGGCCGAACTCGAGCGCACCAGCATCAGAGCCCCTGGGATGCGACGCTTGACAACTTCAGCCAGCGCAGCGTCCAGTCGATCCTGGCGTCCACGCACGGCCATCTCGGATTCCGAAACGGCGTCATCTGGCTCCAGGACTATCGCCCAGGCACGGCTCGGGAGCCGGTGCCCGAGGCGCTCGGCCTGTCGTGCCAGACGCTCGGCTTCCTCCTCGTCGAGACCGCCGGCCAGCACCTCTTCGATCAAATCCCCCCGCAGCCTGCGCTCCACCTCGGCCGCCGCGCGCTCCTTGGCGAGCTCCAGGGCCAGCACCGTGGCCCCATGCTGAAGCGCCCGCCGACGACCGTCGGCGGCGGTGGCGGCGGCCTCGTCCGGCACCTGTACGACAAGGATTCCGAGCAGGTCAAGGCCGGCTCGAACTGGGACCAGATCCAGTCCGCGAGGCGGCTGGCCGACGTGGATGCGAATTTCGGTGGCGCCCGCGGCCTGCATCCCCGGGGGGAGCGGCAGTCGGGCCAGATCGCCCCCTCCCTCCCCCGTACCCCGCACCCGAAAACCGGCTGGCGAGTAGAGCGAGGCCGCCCCCTCGGCCAGTGCTCCCACCGCCTCCAGAATCGACGATATGCCTGCGCCGTCCAGGGACAGCTTGGTGAATCGCTCGTGGATGTCGTGCGAGAGTTGAATCGCCTGTAACTGGGCCTCAAGTCGTCGCTGGAGTTCGCTCCGCTCAAGGATTCCGGCAACCTGGCCCGCCAACGCGCGAAGAAAATCGATGTCGGCCTGGGTGAAATCGCGGGCCTGCACCGATTGAACGTTGAGCACTCCCACCAGCCTTGGGCCCGACTCGATGGGGACCGACAACATGGAGTGAAATCGGTCTTCGTCCAGCCCCGGCACCCACTTCCAGTGGGGTTCGGAGGACACCTCGGGTACCACCTTGGGGGTGCGAGTCTCCGCCACCCACCCGGTGATCCCCTCTCCAACGGTCAGACTGACCCTCCCCACCATGCGTTCGTTCAACCCGTTGGTGGCGCTGAGGGTGAGTTTTCGCGGATTGGTCGAGACCAGATATAAGGAGCAAACGTCGGTGCCGGTCGAGGACGTCGTCTCGCGGATGATCAGGTCAACCAGCTCGCCAGAGTCCATGGTGCTGGCCGCCGATTGGGAGAGACGCTGCAGAAACTCGAATTCGGCCACCGCCCTGCCGGGATCGGTGAGGCGGCCACGGGGGGAGGCCATCGGTGCCAATTTAACCGTTCAGAGGGGCCTAGAGGTGGTCTGCATGATATGAATTTGGCCCTCCCCAATTGTAACGGGTAGCCGAATGACGGGATCGCGCTGCGTCACTCGACGCGATGGCGGGTCGATTCGCACAGGCTTACAGGACCTATCGCCCCGTGCTGCGAGCGGCCGGGATTCACAATGGTCGGTGGCGAAATTCCAGATGAGGTGAGGCGCACAAGATGACGATGACGATTGCCCAGGCGGTGGTGGAGATACTTCAGCAGGAGGAGGTGCCCTTCGTCGCGGGCCTCCCCGGAAGCGGTGTCATGGACTATCTCGACGTCCTCTACAGCGCCCGAACTCCACGCTTTGTGCTCGTTCGCCACGAGCAGGTCGGCGTTCACATGGCGCTGGGCTACGCCGAGTACACCGGTCGTCCGGCCGCCATGCTCGTCTCGCGCTCGCCCGGATCGTCCAACGCAGTGATCGGGGTCCAGGCCGCCTGGGCCGAGGGTTCGCCCCTGGTGCTGATCAGTTCACACGTCAACTCCGAAGCCCGGGGATTGGGTGCCTTCCAGGAGATCGACCTGGAGTCGCTGTTCCGGCCCATCACCAAGATGTCGGTCGAGGTCCGCGATGCTCAAAGAGTGCCCGGCGTCCTTCAGGAAGCCTTCCGAGTTGCCATCTCCGGGCGGCCCGGCCCGGTCCATGTATCCATTCCTCTCAACTTCCCATCGCGCGAATTCGAGGGCCAGCTGAGCGTCCCCGCCCGCCGGGTGGTGGGACGATCGCTGCCCTCGGGCGCGGCGGTGGCCGAGATAGTGCGCCACCTCCAGGGAGCGCGGCGGCCGGCGATCATCGCTGGAGGCGGGGTGACAAAGTCGGGCGCGGCGGCCAGTGTCATGAAGTTGGCGGAACGGATCGGGGCCGCGGTCACCAACAGTTGGGAGAAGAAGGCGGTGGCCGAAACCCACCACCTGGCGACTGGCAACATTGGCCGTGGTGGATCCGGTGCCAGCGCCGCTGTTCTCCACGAGGCCGATGTCATCGTCGCCCTTGGCTTCCGATTCTCCGAATTCGCAACTGAGGACTATCGGATGCGATTTGGACCCGAGCAAACGCTGATTCAGGTCGACATCGACGCCGCCGCGGTGGGCCGGGTCTTCCCGGTGCAGGTTGGCGTGGCGGCCGACGCCAAGTCCACCGTGGACATGATCCTCGAGGAGTTGGGCGGCGATGGCGGCGCGGGCGGCGATCCCGAATGGATCGCCCGTATTTCCCAACATCGCGAAGATTGGGCCAGGCGTATCGCGGACGTGGCCTGGGAAGCGGACCCCATAATCTCGCCCCGCCTGGTTCGGGATTTGAGGCTGGCTCTCGACGACGACGCGATCATCTCGACTGATTCGGGCAACTTCAACTATTGGCTGGAGCGCTATTTTCCGGCTACCATTCCGGGCGCATTTCTCTACCCCGCGGCCGTGGGTCCGATGGGCTGCGGAATGCCTGGAGCGATGGGCGTGAAGCTAGCATTCCCCGATCGACAGGTGGTCGCGGTCTGCGGTGATGGGGGATTCGCCATGACCATGCAGGACCTGGAGACCTGTGTCCGGGAGCACATCAATGTCGTGGTCGTGGTCGTTAACAACTTCGCCTACGGCAACATCAAGATCCGTCAGCAGACCAAATTCGGTAACCGTTTGATCGGATCCGAGTATGGCAATCCCGACTTCGCCGCCCTGGCGCGCCTGTTCGGTGCCCACGGCGAGGCGGTTACCAAGCCGGTCGAGATCCGTCCTGCTTTGAAGAGGGCACTCAGCGCCGGCGTTCCGGCGGTCCTTGATGTTCACGTCGACCCGGAGGAGATATGTACCGCCACGATCGACCCGTGGTGGTGAACTACCGAGCTACAGGCGCAGCCCGGGAATCAACGTGGTCAGCAGGGTCAGGGCGGCCAGGGTCATCACGCCCGCCGCCACCCACACCAGAACCAGGCTGAAAGGCCCACTCGTCTTGTCTTTCATCACAGACTTGTCTGACCCCAACAAGGCAATGAGGAACAGCAGGGGTGGAGCCACCAAACCATTGATGACGGCGACATAAAAGAGAGCCCTGATCGGGTCAATCCCGAGGAAGTTCATCGCCGTCCCAACCCCTACGGAGATGACCATGATGGCGTAGAACGTCGGTCGGTAGATGGGCTTGATCGCCAGCGCCCCCCCCAAGCCAAAGAACTCCTTCACGGCATAAGCAGCCGAGGCCGTGAGTATGGGTATGGCCAACAGGCCGGTGCCGATGAGTCCAACCGCGAAGACGATCGTCGAGAAGGAACCCAGGAACGGTGCCAGAGCGGTCGCAGCCTGCGCGGCGGACTGCACGCCCGTCTTGCCGTGCGCGTGGAGCACCGCGGCGGTCACCAGAATGATGAAGAAGGCCACGAAGTTCGAGAAGATCATGCCGACCAGGATGTCCGCCCGGGCGGCTTGCATTTCCGAACGCTTCACGCCACGCCTGGACGCCTCCGTGGTAAGACCGGCCGACCGCATCGCATCGACTTCGGCCGATGCCTGCCAAAAGAATAAATATGGAGAGATGGTGGTGCCCAACACCGCCACCAACCCGACTATGAAGGGCTTTGAGAGTTCGAAATGCGGAATCAGCGTCGCCTTCAACACGGTGATGGCGTCGGGGTGTGCGATGAGGCCGGTGATGACGTAGGCGAATAGCGCCAAAGTCAGCCACTTGAATATGAGGAAAATCCTCTGATAGCTGACAAAAAGCTGGAGCCCGACGATGAGTAGCCCGACCGGAATCACCAGCACGATCTCTGAAATCCGAGAGTGCGTGAGCATCGACCCTCCGGTTGCCACCGCGCCGATGTCCGCGCCAGCATTAAGCGTATTGGCGACAAAGAGTGCCGCGATCGCCGCACCAACCAGCCACGAGGGGAACTTCCGGCGCAGCGCGATACCCAATCCGACGCCGGTGTGGAGGGCAATCCGGGCACACAACTCCTGGACGGCCGCCATGAGTGGGAGCGTGAACAAGGGCAGCCAGAGCATCCCGAAGCCGAACTGGCTACCGACCTGCGAATAGGTCCCGATCCCGCTCGGATCGTCGTCGCTGGCACCCGTGATCAGCCCCGGGCCCAGGACCTCAAGCCATGCCAATGGCCCGCGGCTACGAATGTCCTCCTTAGAGGTCCTTCCCGGGCCCGGCTTGCCGATCGTCCCATCGATATCGCTGAACGCGTCTCCCTTCAGCAACTCGTCCAGGCCGGGCTCTTTGTCGGCCCCCAACGACGATGCTTGAAGGATTGGATCCTTTACCGGCCCCCCCTTGTCCGGTTGCAGGTTGCCTGACTCTGTCAGGCCGCCCGGGGCCTCCAAATGACCGGATTTGCCCCTGCCCTTTCGGCCGTTGGGGACGCGGTTCCGTTGGCCCATTATCAGACAGGCCACGTGCACTGGTTTGGCTGCATCTTTATCCCCAGTTGCCCGCAGGAGTCCTTAAGGGTCGCTCGGTCAAGAGCCTCCACAAGCCTGCGGTTGTCCGAAGTTGTAACGAGATCGAGCATGCACGCCGAGTGACCCAGACGAAGCATGTGCCGCACCTGGTGACGTGGTTCCTACATCGTCGAACGCTGTGGTCCCTCAGGAGTTGCCATGGTGGAGTCCGATACCCGCCTCCCCGTCCCGGAGAACCAATTTTGGGGGCCGCTTGCGAAGTAGCCCAGCTTCATACTGTAGGCTCTACGGGCTGGCGGGCGCGATCGTACGGCTAACCTGGATGAAGGAGAGGCTTACGGTCTGGCATCGCTTGCGGCGGACAAGGATGCAGCCAAATGCCTCCGACGCTGTACCGGGCCGCAATCGTGAGCCCCCGTAGCTCAGGGGACAGAGCAGCGGTTTCCTAAACCGCGAGCGGAGGTTCGAGTCCTCCCGGGGGCACCAACATGACAGAACGCGAACCAATTAACAGAAGTTCACCGCGAAGCTGAACCGGCTCGATCAAGTCGCCATCGCCAGCGCCAGTAGAGGCGCCAGCCTCGGCGGTGCAAGCTGGAGGACGGTCTCCGGTCGGACGAGGACGAGATGTCGCCTCCAGGCCGGGAAGAGCCATCGAACGACCAGCCAGAAGAATCGATCCCTGGTCTTGAAGTGCGGCCGCGGGCGAGAACGGAGCGCGACTTGGAGCTGATGGCGCAGTAGCAGGTTCTCGACCACGAGGTCGTGGCGCTCATGTAGCAGGGCGGTCAGGATGGGGAGCAGGATGCGGAGTAGCTCAAGCATTCACGGAGGATCGCCGATCGTGCCGGATCGAGTTTTGCCCTCCTACAGCTGCAACGAGCCGGGCTGGCACCGGCCCCGCGGCGGGCGGCGGAAACTTGGCGAGCGTTCCTCGCCGAGGAGGCGGCTGGGCTCCTCGCGTGTGACTTCATCGCCGTCGACACCTTGTTCTTCCGTCGCTTGTACGTGCGGGTGTTCATCGAACTGCAGACCCGGATCGTGCACTTTGCTGGGGTGACGGCCCATCCGACAGGGGTGTGTGTGACCCAGCACGCCCGCAACCTGATCGGCACATTCACTGACCGGGCAGCGCCTGCCCGAATCCTCATCCGCGACCGAGACGCGAAGTACAGCGCGTCTTTCGACGAGGTGTTCCGTTCGGAGGGGATCCGAATCATACGCACCCCGGTCCGCGCTCCGCGAACGAACGCGGTCACGAAACGATGGTTTTCCAGCCTCCGGTGGGAGTGCCTGGATCGGCTACTGATCGTCGACCGACGTCACCTAGAGCAGGTGCTGCAGGTTTATCTCGGGCACTACAACACTCATCGGCCGCATCGCTCCCTCGACCAGCGCGCCCCGGCCAGTCCTGTGCAGGTCAAGCCTCGGGGCGTGGTCGACATCGGGGCCGTTTACCGACGCGACCGACTTGGCGGGCTCATTCACGAGTACGAGATCGCCGCCTGACTATGGAATCGGGTTCTCGGCACCCACAGGTTCCGGCCTCGCGGTCGGCACCCGTCATCACAACGGGGCCGCGGGGGCTTGTTCGTGAACGACTTCGGCTACCCGCGAAGCGAGGCGCGTCGCGATCGTCACCGATCGCGATTGCCTGATCGCGAGGTTTTGTACACTGCGATGATCGGTTCCGTGGTTGCTGCCCCGGGGCGATGAGCGGCTTCGAGCAGCCCGGTCCAAGGTAGTCGTGGAGGCTCTGAATTGCCTGAACGGGGCGCCGACCCTCGGTCCCCAGCACACCTGACTCGCCGGTCTCTCTTGCCTCCAGCTTCCCCAGACAGCGCTGGGCGCCGAGCTGTTCCGACGGCAACCGTTTCATTTCAGGCTCAGACGTCCGGCCAGTAGTCGCCACGCTGGAGGACCAGTTCTCGATGCTCGGGATTACCGCGCTCGGAAGATCGCAGACAGCGGCGGCAGTGGGGTGTGATTGGCGTCCGCGGCGTCGAAAAGTAGATAGCCATCGCCGTGAGCCTCGAATGAGCAGGGGGCCGAAGTAGTTGGACTCGCTTCCCACAGGATCTAGTTCCAGTGCTGCCAGGGCCCAGGCGCGACCGCGGCGTTCGGAGGCCCGATGACTAGGGCACGCCAAAGGCGGCCGGATTGGGATCTGTGGTTGGCGAGACCGGACACGACTCACCGGGAGCCCGACTGCGAGCGGGCAGGTCTAGATCGAAGCGCCGACCAGTCGTCTGAGGCCGGTGTGGCCCCCGCTGCTGCGGTGGTGGAGGGGCCCCGCCAGCAGCGATCGTTCCCGGTGAAATCGCGATCGTGTGGACGCCACCGCAAATGCGCCAGCGTCCACCGTCCCGTCTCTTGTTGGTTTCGATGTTTGCGGCACTTCACATCACGTTCTCACTCACGCGATGGCGTCGGGCGTGCGCGCAGCCGCTCCGGAGGGTGCTGCCGCCGCTACGACATGGCCGGCCGGCCGGATTACGA
>Ga0307374_10001626_pt1 | contig 41201 bp, 37 predicted proteins | sample OX3MG_FD_202532 | JGI IMG/M metagenome (GOLD analysis project Ga0307374, IMG submission 202532) | Soil microbial communities from Risofladan, Vaasa, Finland - OX-3 | ecosystem: Environmental > Terrestrial > Soil > Coastal area > Acid sulfate soil | place: Finland: Risofladan, Vaasa | collected... | reverse complement strand
AAAGTCTCTACCGGGCCGAGGGCGGGTCGCAGACCCGCCCCTACAGCTCACCCTGGAACGGAATTTCGACAACCATCCCGGCAAGGTTGTCGTCGGCCCGGTTGGGGAAATCGCCGAGGCATACGACTGAGAAACCATTTCAGATTGGAGATTTGAAAGTCAGCCCGCTGGGGCGTCTTAACCACGCCGCCCGTAAGAACGCGACGTCCCACCGGAAAGTCTCTAGCGGACCGAGGGCGGGGCGCAGACCCGCCCCTACAGAATCTTTCGCCCCTGCCGGGACTTTCAAACCCCACTTCGGAGACGGAGGCTTCCTAAACGAACTTAAGCTCCCTGACGCTAAAAGCTGAACCTCATAAACATGTTGATGCTGCGGTTGGCGGACTGGCCGCCAAAGAACCCTCCGGCAAGCGAATTCGACTGCCCAAAGATGGGTGAGCTAAGGTTGCCAACCGGCGTTCCCAGATTCACCATGTTAAAGACGTTGTGGACCATAACGCCCACCTCAACCTGGTAGCGCCGGTTCACGGCCTGCCCGCGATGCCAGAAACCGGGACCGCTGTTACCACTCAGCCCACGCCCTCCGAGCCCACCGCCGTGGCCGTGGTACGGTCCTCCTCCGCCGCCTTCCGCCGCTTTCCCGAAACCAAAGGTCTTGGAAAGGCGCGCATTCATTGAAAATTGTCCTGGGCCGGTCAGGTAGTTTATAGGAATAACAGCTTGGCCGGAGGCCGGGTCGATATTGAAAGCCCCAAATTGAGTCACCACGATATTGGGACCGCTTGCCCCAGACGCGGCGAAAGCGGGCCGGTCATTGAAAATGGAATCTCCGTTCAAATCCCGGCCGATCGTAACGTCATAAGGACGGCCGGAGGTGGCCACCATGAAGGGGCTAAAGGTGATCCCATAGGGCAAACTGATCGAACCGCCCAAAAAAACCCGATTGCGGACAGCAAACGCAGCCGGTCCATAGTTTTCTGCGATATTGTACTGGTTCATGGGAAAGCTGCCGACACCGTTTGTGTTGCTGTCGGCGTAGCTGAGTGTGTAGTAGCCAAAAAGCGTGAGAGGCGCTCCCAGTCGGACGTTGAAGTTCGCGATCAATTGGTTTTCGTTGAAGAGCCCGTCCGACTCATACTGGTAGATATTTCCCACGTCCCCGAAAGGCCGCACGCCGCTCGCGGGATCCGCGGGATTGTAGGTTCCAGGAAGGGGCGCATTGATGTTGCGGGTCAAAAACTGATGGACTCCGTGTGTATTGATGTAAGTTACAGACGCAGTGATGTTGTTGGTGATCTGCCGCTCGAGTGCGATAGCCGCCTCCGTAGCATACGGTGCTCGCAGGGTAGAGCCAATCTGGTAGACGGTCGGAAATGTGGCGGAGCCCGCCAGCGCGTCGACGGGCGGAACATTCGGGAAGAAGCTGGGCGCGTTCACCACGTATCGCTGCTGGTTGATACCGTTCAGTTGCTCAGCCTGAAGAATTTGTCCTTCCTGAAAGCGGTCGTAGAAAACGCCAAAGCCGGCCCGCAAAACAGTCTTGGGAGCTTTTCCTCCGCCGCCGAGGCCCCAAGCAAACCCCACGCGCGGCGCAATGTCCGCATGATCCTGGATGTGATTCTGAGTTTCAAAGCGCAGGCCGAGAGCGAGCAACATATTGGGACGGATGTGCCAATCGTCTTCGGCATAGAGCCCCACGTCAACGACATTAACCTGAGCGGCGGGATTTCCGGCGGTAATCACAAACTGGCTGGCGCCGCCTCCGGCGGCCAGAATTTCCGAGGGGGTCAGGCTCTGAGCGAGACCTTGCTCGGTAATCTGATAGGCGGCAAGCGAATTAAAGGTAAACATGCCGTTGTAGCCGCTGGTGGTGTTTTGCGATTGGTTCGTATCTCTCAGCCGCCCTCCAAAAGTTAAGTTGTGCTTGCCGAGACTCATCGAAGTCAGACTCTGCAGTTCATAGTTGTTCTCCGTAACCAGTGCGTTCCCCGCGGTATTGCCACCGCCATTGAAGGCGCCCAGAACATTCACAGCGGGATCCAGGCTCAGCGGGATTTGGTTACTGGTCTCGTGGAGGTATCGGAAACGGGTCTGGGTTACCGTTCTTGAACTCACGACCTGTGTGTCGTTGAGGTGGAACTCGTTTTCCTCTCCGGTGGCATTGTAAGCCTGCGATGGCAGAGAAAACTGCCCAATCCCGTCGTTCGTACTGTTGTTCTTCCAGAACTCATAAGAAACCGTCAGGACATTGCTGTTGCTGAGCTGAAAATCCGCCCGGGGGCGGAGGGCCGTGCGCGCTTGCGGATGGAGAACGGCCTGGCTGAAGGGCGTCTGGTTCAAGTTCTGATTCAGAACGATGGCATTCACGACAGAGGCGTCCTGGATATCCCGGCGAAACACATCGAAGAAGAACGACGCTTTTTTCCCAATGGGCCCTCCGACATTCCCATTGTAAAAGACGGAATGGTAACCCGGAATTTCCGAGGCAAAGGGATTTCGCGAGTTGAAGGCCGAGTCGTTTCCAAAGGCGAAAACATGGCCATGAAACTTCTGATAGCCCGGTTTGGTCGTAATTTCAATGCGGCCGTAGCCCAGCTTGTCGTATTGTGCCGAAAAGGGATTTTGGTTGACGCGCACTTCCAGGATGGCGTCCTTGGGAGGAAGTTCCCCGCCGGTGAAGCCGTCAATGTAAATTTGGCCCCCGTTCGGTCCCGCCGCCGGCCCGGCGAGCGCCTGGAGTTCAGACGCCAACTCATCGGGGTCATCGGAAAGCGATTTCAGGGCCTCACCTTTCAGAACCAGGGCGCTCACGTTGTTCTCAGGGTTGACGCTAACACGCGACGTCTCGCTCTGGACGTTGACTTCCTGCTTTTCCATGCTTACGGTGAGTTGAGCGTTCAAGACTTGAGCCCGGCCGGGGGTCATTTCGACGCTGGTCTTGCTGAATTCAGCAAAGCCGCTAATGTTGATTCGCACGGTGTAGGCGCCCGCTGCGAGATGATGGAAAACGTAGTTGCCTTGCTCGTCTGTCTGAGCCGCCTGAGTGGCTCCGCCCGGCCCGATGACGGTGACAGTGGCAGCGGGAATAGCGGCGCCGGATGGGTCCGTAACCTGGCCGCGCAGGCTGATTCCCGCCGACTGCGCAAAAAGCACGGCGGAGAAGCAAGCCGCCCCCAGCATCACCAGGAATATTCGTTCAAGATATTTAAGCAAATCGATCATCGAATCCTCCGAAAACTTTCCCCGCCGACGGGCCCTGCTTTGTGGTTGGACCTCGTGCCGCCATGAAGACCCGAATTGCTCGTCTCCGGCTGCCAGGGATTGAGGCACCAACCCTATCCTCCGCCCGTCACAGAGAATCACATCAAGGTCCTGTCTCTTCTCCGCCTCCGCCCGAACTCATGTTCCAAGGGACCAGCACCACGCTGCTGCTGCCTTTCGGCCGCGCCTGCAGAATCGGTTCCACGCCCGACAAAACAGCGATGGCCATCACTTCCGAGGGCTTGGCTCCGGCCGTACTGACCACGATCAGCGGCTCGCCGGGCTTCAATGTGCTGAGCGTAAGCGGAGGTGTCTGCTCGAGCATCTGCTGAAAATTGGCCGGCATGCCACCCGGTCCGCTGCCGTGCCCCCCGCCGCGCATCCCGTTCTCGTGTTCACCGGAACCGCCGGGACCCTGGCGGCTCTCGGAAGCCTTACCGCGCGCACCATTCTCCGGCTGGCCGGGCGCTCCATTGCCAGCCGCCCTCCCGGAGTTGAACCTCGCGATCATTTGAGCGAGGAAGGGCGGAAGCCGGTGCAACTGCGAGTCAGCGTCCGTCCGCACCAGAAGCGGCTTGCCTGTCGCCAGGTCTTTCACCGTGATAGTGCCTTGCACCGCATCGACGGAAATCACCGTTCCCCCGATGTTGCGGAAGGTTCCAGACACCAGCTTCTCGGCGGTAAAATGAGCGCCATCGGCGCTCTTGTTGCCCAGCGCGCGAACTTGGTCTCCAACTTTGATTTCTCCAAAAGTGCCCGGCTTGGCATCGCTAAATTTGACGGAGTCCGGCGCGTAGCGCAGCAACTTAGCTTGGGGTTCGAGGCTGAGGGCCACGAGATGAGTTGGATTTCCCGGCGTGGGCGGAGTGTTGGGAACAGCAATAACAATCCCCCGGGCCGCTGGATCCACCGACTTCACCACTCCGCCGATGCCCCGCCGCTCCCAATCGAGCTGCTCGGCCTCGCGGGCCTGGACGAGCGCTGTTTTGCTCATTACAATGACGGACTTGGCAAGAACGGATTTCTGATCGGCCGAGACGGGGCCGAGGACGAGAACACGGTCACCAATGCTGATGTCGCCTACTCCAATCTTGGTTGCGGACTTCAGGCTCTTCGCGCCCGGTGGAACCCGCGCCACCGAGACCCCGTCCGGCAAATGAATGGTCAGATTGGGCCCGGCATCAGTGTGCAAGGTCAGCAGGCCCGGCTGTATTTCCGTCACGACTCCGATGGGCCGTACCGGCTGCGAGGAGGGTGCACCCGACTGCAATGGCCCGGGCATTCCTGCCGCAGGTATCAGGACCGCTCCGACTAAAACCGTGAATAGGGTAAGACTCCACTTTTTCATTTGGCGTCACTCGAATAGACGATTATCTAAAGATTCAGGTTTCCGTTTTCCTGAGAACCCGGCAAAAAAGTTTTTTCTAATATGCCCGCCAGCCTCATCACCCGCCCCGGCCCAAGAGACAAGGCTCTCCACCAGACTGCCCACCATAGGTTGTGTGATGCTTTCTTCAGCGATGGCAACGCTTATAGGTTCAAGTACTGTCGGCCGGCATTCTTTCCGCAACATGTGGTCCAGTTGGCGTGAACCACCTCTCCCGAACGGCTTCCTTCGTGGAATCGGCATCGACCGTTCATGAATATCCGATCACGAGGGCGCCGTTTGATTAGAAGTGTCATTATTAACATTGAATCGGATCGTATTGTTCGTCAAGGAATCATCATCGGACATCTTCACGCGCTAACAACAGGAATCATGGAAGGCAATATCTTTGCAGCTTTATGCCGTTGATGATCTCGGCGCTGCCAAAACCCTTTATCTGCACCCTTGCCCCAAAGGTACGCTGCGCCACCTGCGTAAACCGGATACCCGGATTCGTCCCTGGTAGTCTTCACGAGGAGAGGCTTCCGAAGCCACTGAACTCAAAAGAGTTATTGCGCCCCCTTGGCGTAATCAAAAAGGCACGGAGGCGGCATGCGCCGCCCCCGGCGGTTGAATCAGGCTACGAAACGTGCAGGTTGTTGGTGACGGAAAAAACTCCTGGCACGCTGTTCGCCTCGATGCCAGCAAGGTTCTTGTCCATCTGGTTCCCAACTACGCCGACCAGTGTCACATCGCCATTATCGACAATGATGTGAATCGACGGATTCGCCCCCATGGCGTATCGATACAAGCCTGCATGCCCGAACACCGCGCGATAAACCTCGAAGCGGATCTGGTTGTCGAAGGGGGAAAGGGGGAGGACTTGGATCTTGTTGGTCACACTCGTTACCCCCTTAATCCCTTTCACCACATTCCCGGCCTCGTATTTGGTCGTGGGATCAACCACCTGCCCCAGGAGATCCACGTGATCCCCAACCACCTTGTACTCAAGGTTGTCAAAAACCCCGTAAAATGGAAGCATCACCAATTCGTGACGCACCTGATGAACGATGTATGGGTTCGCGGCGGGGGGATCGGCCCAGCCCGGCACCTTGACATCGCCAAAGGCCAGCATGGGCACAGTCGCCAGAAAGCCCGTAAAAATCAGAACCAACGTCGATTTTCTAATGTTATTTCTCATGGCCTTTTCACTCCTAATCCGCCGAGGTTGCCTTACTAGCCTCGGCTCAATCCATTTACTTAGATGCTGCCAAGTCCCTTCTGATTCCCGAGTAGCCCTGGCCCGATGCAGAAAATATTCTGCCCTAACCCTGTAACCTCAGGGGCCTCTCGAACGCTGCACCATCCCCTTGGGCGCGGTAAACTCCGGAAACACAGCCATTGCATTTAGGAAAGGCCAGGGGTATCGTACTCCTCGACCTGGAAGTCAAAATGAAGATTGGGGCTTATTATACGTAACGCCCTAAATCGGCGACGGTCATTTATTGTAGCGCCGCTCGTGGGCAAGCACTGCTTGCCTGAGCGGCGAAATCCGCCGGTCGCAGACCGGCGCTACAGTTTTGGAGCGTCGCCGACTTAGGGCGCCCTCTATAGAAAGGAGTCATGGTGATTAGCAGATTGCGGACGATGGGATTTTTGAGCGCAATTGGGTTGGCGTTCTTTGTGGGTTTCGAAGCACTGGCGGCTGGGAATCCGCCGGCCCAAAAAATGAATGTTGTTGTTTTGGTTTTGGACCAACTCCGGGCCGACCAGTTGCACTGCTTTGGAAATCCGCGCGAGACGAGTCCGAACATCGATCGCCTGGCGGAAAGTGGCGTCCGGTTTTCACACTTTTTCACGGTGGCTTCATGGACCTCGCCTTCCTTTGGCTCGCTCCATACCGCGCTTTACGCATCGCGCCACGGGGTAACCCTTTTCTGGCAGCCGGGGATGCCGCTGATTGACAAAGAGACGCCCATGCTGGCGCCGGATTTCAAATATCACGGCTACCTTACCACTGCCTTTGTCAACAACGGCTTGGCGGGACACGAGCTAACGGGCCGGGGTTTTGACGAGTATTACCAAGGGCAAGGCAGCGCGCAGGACGTCAACATCACCCAGCGCGTGGGGCGGGGCAGCGACTTAACAGCCCCGGCAACGACAAGGGGTGTATTCTCCTGGCTGGATCAGCACAAATCGCAGCCGTTTTTCCTTTACGTGCATTTCATCGAACCTCATTCTCCCTATGATCCTCCGCCCGAGGATGACATCTTCAAATCCGACGCTTACCCTTACTTGTTTGACACGGGATACGACATTGCCCATGCACCCCTGAAGCGCCTGGCGATGCTGGGCGACCAGAAAGCCATCAAGCGGTTGTATCAGCTCTACGACGGTAAAATACATTTTGTGGACCGGTACGTCGGGAAGATCCTGGATCGCCTCCAGGAGCTTGGCCTCGCGGACAATACCCTGGTGGTTCTTACTTCTGACCACGGCGAGTTGCTCTATTCCCATCCCCGCGATTTCCTGACTTTCGATCATCGCTCCCTTTACGATACGGACTTGCACATCCCCTTGATTATTGCCGGGCCTCACGTGCCGCATGGCCGGGTCATTAACGCACTGGCGTCGAACATCGATACCGCGCCCACGATTCTGGACTTGGCGGGCCTTCCGCCGTTGTCCGATGCCGAGGGCCGAAGTCTGGTTCCGCTCATCGACGGCATAAAGCAGTCGCTGTTCAATTATGTCTACGCCGAGGAAGATGAGGCCATCCCGTTGCGCTCGGTGCGCAGCCTTCATTACAAGCTGATCCGCAACCTTTGGAACGGCAAGGAGCAGCTTTTCAACCTGGATACGGACCCTGCCGAACTGCACAACGTCATCCAAGAACACCCTCCGGCATTGAAGGATCTGGAAGCCCATTTGGACGAATGGATGAAGCAGAACGAACCCTCAAAGGCTGTGCAGATAAGGCGATGGCGAATTTATACCGCGCCCGAAAACGTTATCACCGTGGATGACATGACCATCGGAGGCCGATTCCTGATTACGGGCGGAGGTTGGCATTCAGATACCGCGCCGGAGAGCGGCAATTATGAAGCAGGTTGCTTTTGGACAGAGAGTGGCAACGGATCGCGAACCGCCGTTTGGCGAGGCGATGACCCGATGCTGGGGGAATACAAGATTTACGTCTACTTTGGCCATCCGTCGGCAGGGCGCCTCGCAACCGACGCCCCCTTCACGGTGGTAACCGACAACGGCAACAAGACCGTACCTCTCGACTTTAGCAGCGGGGCGGGAGAGTGGCATTTGCTGGGATCATTCCATGATCCTCGCTACGTGAAAATGACCAATGCCGCCGATGGCGCTGTCATCGCGGATGCGGTGAAGTTCGTTCGAGTCAGCGTCGAGTAGCGCCGGGCTTTACGCCCGGCATGCCGCCTTAAAAGGCGGCGCTACGAGTAAAGGTGTTTTCTAGACGCTACACTAGTGGTCCGAGCTGGAGCTTCCAGGCTCACCAGGACCTGCTCCCGCTTTGGTCTGGAGTTCCTCCTCTTTGCGCTTGCGCACCCAGCCCACTTTGTTGACCTGATGCGCCCGCCCGATAGCCAGCGATTCCGCCTGCACATCTTCCGTAATGGTCGAGCCGGCGGCCACGTATGAGCCTTTTCCAATTCGCACCGGCGCAACCAACATGCTGCCACTGCCGATAAAAACACCGTCCTCGACGATGGTCGGATTCTTCTTTTCGCCATCGTAGTTGCAGGTTACCGTTCCCGCTCCCACATTCACCTGGCGGCCGAGCTGGGCATCGCCAAGGTAGGTCAGGTGCCAGGCTTTTGTACCACGCCCGACGCGCGACTTTTTGACTTCAACAAAATTCCCTACGCGGGCGTCCTGCTCAATGACTGCCCCGTCGCGGAGATGGGCAAAAGGTCCGATAATCACGCGAGAGGCAATCTCACAGTCCGCAATCACCGAGCAAGGACGCACCAGAACACCGTCACCCAAAGTCGTATCGCTGATCGTCGAATAGGCCCGGATCGTGCAGTCGCATCCCACTCGACTTCTTCCCAAGAGGCTGACGCCGGGTTCAAGGACCGAGTCTCGCCCGACCTCGACTTCCGCATCGATATAAGTTGCGTCAGGATTGACGATGGTAACCCCTTCCCGCATCAGGGCTTCTGCTTTCCTCGCTCGCAAGGTGCGCTCAACCCGCGCAAGTTGCACCCGGTCATTCACGCCCTGCACTTCACGAGGGTCCTCAACAGGAAACCCTGCCACTTTTTTACGCTGACGGTTGAAGATCGTCACAAGATCGGTCAGCAGATATTCCTTTTGGGCATTTTTGTTTGAAAGCTGATCGAGGTGCTTGAGGAGATCAGGCCTTGAAAAGCAGAGAATGCCGGAACTGACCTCCCGAACTTTTTGCTGCGCGGGAGTGCAGAGCCTTTCCTCGACAATGGCGCGGACGCGCACCCCTTTCGATCGCAAGATCCTGCCATATCCGTGTGGCTGCTCAAGCCGCATGGTCAGCACTGACAGAGCCGCACGGGCCTTCTGGTGAGCGTCAACAAACGCCTGCAGGGTCTCCGCACCGAGGAGCGGGGCATCCCCAACGACCACGGCAATCGTCGGAGAAGTCCAGGACTCCAGTTGCGGCCGCGCGACGATGAGCGCGTGCCCGGTGCCAAGCTGCTGTTTCTGCTCGACAAACTCAACTCCGGGTCGCGCCAAAGCCTGGCGTACCGCTGCGGCATCATGTCCGACGACCATCAAGACGTTCTGAGGGCCGGCCGCAAGCGCTGTTCGCACGACATATTCCCCGAGAGGACGGCCTGCAAGCGGATGCAGCAGCTTGGAACGCTCTGACTTGAAGCGCGTCGCTTTGCCCGCCGCAAGGATAACGATGGAGAATTCTCGATTAGCCATGTGAAATCCGATTGCGTCAAAACCCCTTATAGCTTACCAGCCGATCTCAAAACCCCGAAGCGCGGCCATCTACCCTTTGTCTTGGGAGGTAAGGCCACAGCCGGAGCTTTCGGCGTTGGCAACGTCAGACCCCAGATTCCAAATTGCCGGCTGAAGCGTACCCGGACCACGGAGTTCGGATAAACAGGTCAATCATCGCCCATCCATACTCCCCATGGTTTGAGCTTCTCGACATTATCGCAGACAGCCTTAAAGGCCGCCGTGATGGGCACCGCCAGAACTAGGCCCACCGCTCCCCACATCCATCCCCAAAACATCATGGCAATGGTGACCGTTAACGCGTTCAAGCTCACTTGGTGACCAACGAACTTGGGCGTAAGGACATTCATCGCCAGAAAATGCACCACCATGATGGTGACAGCAATGACAATAAAAGGGGTCGCCGTGGTAAATTGCCCCAGCCCCATTAATAAGGGCGGCACAATGGCTAACGCCACACCAAGATAAGGAACCATGCTGAGAAAAGCCGCCAGGGGCCCCAACAACAAGGCAAAGCGAAGCCGCGTCAGCGAGAAGACGGGAGTAATCAGGGCCGCCGACATCAGGGCGACCATGATGTTCCCGAAAATGTACCGCCGCACCATGTGGCCGATTCGGTGGATGATAAGTTCCGCCTGCTCGCGGTGTTCGCTGGGAAACAGGTTCAGGGTTCCCGTCCAGATGTGGTCTTTGGCCGTCAGCATGAAAAAGACGAGGAAAGGAATGAACATCACCGTAACGATAAAGGTATAAACCGACCCCATCCCCCGCAATAGATATTGACCCCAGTGGGACTCCTGTTGCAGGCGGATTGTGGGAAGGTTGGGTTGCTGGGGTGAAGGGACAATATTGGAAGTGCTTGTCTCGATGCTCTTGGCAAGCTTCTGGATCCCGGCGACAAAGTGCTTCAGCGGCTCGGCGTACGTCGGAAATTCCTGGATAAAGGTCATGACACGGACGTAAATTCCGTAGACCACCAGATAAAGAATCCCCAGAGTCAGCAGCAACATCAACAATACGCCCAGCCAGCGTGGAATGTGGATTCGCTCCATCAGCCGCACCCCGGGCTCCAGCACGAAAGCGATCAAGATTGCGCAAATCAGGGTGATGACAATGGAACTCGCATAGTTAATGCAGGCCATGACGGCCAGGACGACAATGATGCGCAGTCCGGTTACAGTGACTTTGGAATTAAGTAAACTCTCGGATTTCGTCTCGGGCATCGGCTGAACTCGTGGTACTGATTCTAGCTTGACCCCATCAAAAATTCCACCAAACCCCTAAGACCCCATCGGCTGAACCGGGGCCAGACTTGTCGCATCCCTTCAGAAAACGACGGCCGCCTTATTTGAGCACAGTTATTGCATTCCCTGTTATTGCAGTTATAATAGCCGTTAATCATGTCTTTTGAAGATCCCTGGCTGGATAACCAACCTCCGAGACTTGGCGACCTGGTTGATGATTACTGCCCGCGATGCAAGCACCTCCTCAACCATGCCATTGCCAGCTTTATGGGCGATAAAGTCGTCAAGGTCATCTGCCAGACCTGCTTCACTGAACATCCGTTTATGGAGGGTAAGGAAAAGAAAAAGGCGCCGAAATCCGGTTCAACCGCGTTCGAGCAGGTTTTGGCCAAGGTGGCTCCGGCTGAAAGCGGCCCGCAAGTTGACTCCAAACAGAAAAAGATCAAATCTCGCGCTCGATACATCTCCCGGCGCAAAACGCAGCCTCTCCAGGAAAAAAATTGAATCAAGCCTGTTCACGCCCGATGATCTCAACTTCGTGGTCTGAGCGCAAGCGGTAGCGGATGCCGCGCCATTCGATGCGGCGCGTGAATCCCGCCGTCACAAAGTTCCATAGCATCACCCAGGGAACAAGTGGCGCCAGTTGCCAGTAACGGTTCCCGTACTCAGCCAGAAACTCTCGCTCTTCGGGAAAAGTCTCACGAGCAACGGTACTGCGAATCTTTCCTTTGGCCATTCCCAGCGCCAGGATAACCACAAGGAAAGCCAAAATGCCGAACTTCCCCGGCACGGGCATCCGGGAACTCAACATCAAAACCACAGCGTAGATCAGAGTGCCGGCATAGAGCAGGTGTGCCGCAAGGCCCAGGTGCCACAAGCGGGGAGCATAAACTCGCGTGATAATAATCTGCCGGTTCGTCCAGCGCACGAACTCACCCAAGGTGGAGTCTTCGCGCGAAGACACCAAGCAGCGAGGCTCAAATCGGATTTTTCCGCCCGCATCGCGGACGGCACGGCTGAGGGAATAATCGTCGCTTACCGTCGATTGCCAGTAATGCTCTGCCACCCGCAAGCGCTTGAAGTCTGGGGCGCGAAGAGCCATCGAGCCGCCCCAAGGGAAGCTGGCATCATGTTCCCCGAGCAGCGTCGCGATGGAGGTATCCCACGCCGCGCGCAACTGAGAGACGAAAGTTCTCCCCGGAAGATACCAGCGGAATCCTGTGCTGACGGTAACCTGCGGATTGGCAAGCGGAGCCACCAGAGACATTAGCCAAGACGGGCTCGGCCTCGCGTCCGCATCCGCAAAAACCAAAACCTCCATCTCAGGATCGACGGTTTTTAGGCCTTCGAGCAGGTTATGGACCTTTTGTCCACGGGTCTCGGAGGTTCCGGCAATCACCACGGACACCCTTTCAGAGCCCATCAAGCCAGGCTCCCCAGCTTTTGCCACTAAAGCATTGAGCTTTGCGAATGCCGGGTCCTTCTTGTCGTCCACAACAAATGTCACCCGGTATTGCGGATAATCCTGCCTTAAGAAAGCCCCAATATTTGCCTCGAACGCGGGGTCCGTTCCCTTGGCGGGAATGATCAGGGCAACCCGCGGAACATAATCCCCGGGCGGCTGACTGCGACTCAGGCGCACGTATCTCAGAAAACTGAAGCCGTCCCGCAGCGATACAACGCTTTGCGCCAGGAGCAGAATTCCCATGACGATAAAGATCTGGAGCGGGCCACTCATCGGATGGGTTTTGAGTGTAACATAGCTGCCTTTGCGCGCTGCAATTGAGAAGTGTTGTGTTTCTGGCCCTCGCTTTCTTATAGTAATCAAGGAGCCTAATTTGCACCTTCTGGTCTTGATCCTGTTTTGGGTGGCCCTTGCGTGGGGTGGCGTGGGCCTTTTCTCGCTCTGGAATATCGCGGGGATTACCATCCTCCGGCCCGCGCCACGCCCGAATCCTTTGCCTCCACTCCCTAGAGTATCGATCATCCTGGCGGCGCGCAACGAACAAGAAACGCTGCCGGCGACCCTGGAGTCCTTGCTCAACCTGGATTATCCGGATTACGAAGTCATCCTTGTGGACGACGATTCCGACGACCGCACCGGCGCTATTGCCGACGAGTGGACGGGGCACCCCGCCGCGAGCGGCAAGCTGCGGGTCATCCATAACCATGAACTCCCGCCCGGCTGGCGCGGCAAGGTTCATGCCATGAGCTTGGCGGAACAGGCCACGACCGGGGAATGGGTTTTGGCCACCGACGCCGATGTGGTTTTTGAGCCCAGCCTTCTGCGCCAAGCGCTGATACTGGCCCAGCAGAAGGACGCACGGTTGCTATCGCTCACGCCGGAACTGGACATGCAGTCCTTAGCGGAGAAAGTGGTCATGCCGGCGTTCGGGCTTCTTCTTTTCCTGCTTTTCCCGCCCCGGCTCGTCAACGATCCCAACTCCAGGCGCGCGCTCGCTGCCGGAGCTTTTCTCTTGATGCGCCGCAAGGATCTCGATTCCCTGGGGGGCTATGCAAGGCTGCGGGACACTTTGATTGAAGACCTTCGGATGGCGGAAATGTTCAAACACAATGGCCATCGTATTCACTTGGCTGTGACGCGGGGGCTTTTCCGCACTCGAATGTATAAAAACTGGCGGGAGGTTTTTGAAGGGCTGTCCCGCAGCGCCTGGGAAGGAACGGGCCGATCCATTTGGAAGGTCTTGGGCGGCGTGGTGGTGGGCAGTGTTCTGGCTGTCTTGCCCTGGATAGCGTTGCTAACCCTCTTGCTGGCCGATGCGTTTGCCGGGACTTCACCCGCGCGAGACTCCGCGCTGCTCGCGGCTGCAGCGGCAACTGCGATGAGCGCCATTATCTACTTTCCGGTCATAATGTTCGCCGGCCTTTCCCCTCTTTATGCTTTCACCTTGCCGCTCGCTTCAATTTTCTACTCCGCTGTCACGGTCGTTTCAGCATTCTCCAGTCTCAAGGGTCCGGGTGTCCGCTGGAAAGGACGCCGGTATCAGTCACCCGCGCCTTAAGAATTTCACAAGGCGGCGGTCGCATAGCGTTACGGATGTTCTGTTAAGATAAGAAAGCCGTTCAGGCTGGATAAGCTCCGATGTTTTCCCGTTACAAAAGGATGATCGGGGTTCTTTACCTCGTGGCCGATGCCATGCTCGCCCTGGGCAGCTTTGCCCTGGCCCATTGGCTACGTTCCGCGGTTATCACCCCGCAGCCTCTCTACCCGGCTACGAATTACCTCTGGATCGTTCCTCTGGCGGTCGCGCTCTGGCTCGGCATCGGCTTGATGACGGGGATCTACCGCGAAATCCAGGAAGAAAAACCCTTTCGCGCTTTCTGGGACCCGCTCAAGGTAGCCTTTTTCGGCACGGCGCTTCTGTTCGCCATCACCTTCGCTTTCAAGCTTGAATTCATCAGCCGGCTCTTGCTGGGTTTTTACGTTCTCATCGCCTTCTTCGCCATGGTGGCGTTTCGCCTCGCTGCCCGGAGTCTCGGCGACCCTCTCCGGCGCACCTTCGGAGGTTACCGCGAATTCTTGGTGGCGGGCAACGGGCCCGAGATCAGCGGGATTGCACAGGCTATCGAGGCCAATGACAAACGCGGAATGCGAATCTTCGCCTTTGCACGGATCGGGCCGGTTCCTCAAGGGCTTCAGGAATCCTCCGGCCTGCGCCGCTCCTATCCCGTCTACTCCCTTGATCACCTTCCCGAACTTGTCCGGACGCACGTCATTGATGAAGTGATCTTTGCCGTCTCAAAAGAGGAGATGGAAAAAATTACGGAAGCTTTCCTGGTCTGCGAGGAAGAAGGCGTAAAAACGCGAATCCTTCTCAATTTCTTTCCCCAATCAATCTCAAAAGTTTATCTGGACCGCCTTGAGGATATGCCGCTGCTCACCTTCACCACCACGCCGGAAAACGAGTATCTTCTGCTCTTGAAGCGTGCCCTCGACTTTGTGATGGCCTTCGTGCTCCTCGTCATCCTTTCTCCGTTTTTTTTGCTGCTGAGCCTGGTAATCAAGCTGACCTCCAAGGGACCGGTGCTTTACCGGCAAGTGCGCTGCGGGCTGGGCGGAAGGAAATTCACGCTGTACAAGTTCCGGTCCATGCGGAGGGGCGCCGACTTCGAGCGGGATGGCCTCGAGGCTCTGAATGAGCTGGATGGTCCGGTCTTTAAAATCAAGAACGATCCCCGCTGCACCCCGGTGGGCCGGCTGATGCGCAAGTTCAGCCTGGACGAACTTCCCCAGATCGTCAACATCCTCAAAGGCGACATGTCCTTTGTGGGGCCGCGCCCGCCGTTGCCCGAGGAAGTTGAAAAATACGCCGGCTGGCAGCGCCGCCGCCTGCGCATGCAGCCCGGGCTCACCTGCCTGTGGGCGCTCGAAGGGCGCAGCAAACTCAATTTCCAGCGCTGGATGGAACTCGACCTCGAATACATCGACAACTGGTCGCCCTCGCTCGACCTGAAAATCCTGCTGAAAACAATCCCCGTGGTTTTGCTGGGCCGCGGCGCAAGCTGATTCTAGTGTTATGCGTCTCAAATAGATTTACAGATGTAGCGCCGCCCTTCAGGGCGGCATGCCGCGCTAAAGCCCGGCTCTACTCATGGCGCAGCGCGGTCTCATACGCCTTGAGCAGCGCACGTTTTTCGATGTCCCAATTCAAACTCTGTTCAATCCTCTTGCGGCCGCGGGCGCCGAGCGTGCGCCGCAGATCCTCGGAATCCAGGAGAGTCAAAATCTGCCGCGCAAAATCCGCAGGATCGTTGGGCCGGGCGTAGAGCGCGGCGTCTTCCGCCGAGCGGCGGCCTTCTGTCAGGTCGTAAAGGACGACCGGCCGCCCATAAGCCATGTATTCCAGGATTTTGTTCATGGTGGACTTGTCGTTCATGGGGTTCTTGGGGTCAGGCGCCACGCCAACATCAGCGTTGGAAAGATAAGCGGCGAGTTCGGCATCGGGAATGCGGCCGGTAAACTTGACGTGAGCGTCAAGACCCTTTTGGGCAGCAAGGTCTTTCAGAAGTGGCAATTCGGTCCCCGCTCCGATCAGAACGAAGGCAACATCGTCGCGTTTTGCGCTGCCGATAATGTATCCGATCGATTCGAGCAGCAGGTCCAAACCATCCTGAGGCCCCATCACCCCCACGTAAACCACAAGCAGCGGCTTCCCATGTTTAAGCTCAGGCTTGGGCGGCTGCGGATGAATGTTTCTCAAATCCGGACAGCTTCGAACTATAAAGACCCGGGCAGGGGGAATGCCGCCGCGGCGGATCGCAATTTCGCGATAGGATTCATTCGTGGCAATCGAAACGGTTGCGGTGCGATACGTCAGGCGTTCGGCCAGGCAGACGAGGCGATAAAACAGACCGCGCTTCCCGAATTTCGCCTCATAGAGTTCAGGATTGAGATCATGATGATCAAAGATGAATCGCACACCGAAGAGCTTGAAGAACAGGGCAATCAGAAACACAGTGTCCGGAGGGTTTGTAGCGTGCAGGATCCGGAAGCGCGTCCGGCGGTACACTTTGAGCGCCAGCCAGAATTCCGAGATCAGCGCCCAGGCATATTCAAACAAGTAGCCGAAAGGTCCGGAAGCCTCCCACAGGCGGTGCCGATAGATTTCGATTCCCTCCAGGGTTTCACGGCTCTTTTCGAAACCCCGACCCTTGGGACAGATGACCGATACGCGATAGCCGGCTTGAGCCAAAGTGTAGGCTTCCTGCCAGGTGCGCCGGCCGAAGGGCAGAGGAAGGTTTTCAACAATGATACAAACCGCAACGTTCTTCGGATGCATGATAAATTCAATTGCTAGAGGGCGTGGTTCCTCGCCCAAAGCTCGAAATCGACGAGGGCCCAAAGCTGCTTCTGCCGGTCGATTATGCCGTCAAAGTGTTCGCGAATCAAGTTCTTGAAGTACCCTCGCCAGCGAACCTCAGGGGAAAGGAGCAAGTCTGCCACAAAGGAATTACTGATGTTTACAAAATATAGTGACGCCGTTCTTTGTAGCGCCGCTCGCCGGCAAGCGCTGCTTGCCTGAGCGGCGAAATCCGCCGGTCGCAGACCGGCGCTACAGTTTTGGAGCGTCGCCGACTTATGGCACCCTATATAAAAATGCCGCAAATTCCACCCATGAGGGTTCAGCTTCAGCCGCGGACTTTGGCACGCACAGGGTCCACCGAGTATGCCACCAGCGTCTCGGGCCAGAAAGTAAGGCGCATTTTCACGACGCGGCTCGCGGGGAACAGCCGCTGCAATTGCCGGGCGGAGAGCAGGGCCAGATCCTCAACGGTGCCTTTGGGGATTGCGGTACCAAGCAGGCGATTGTACCAGCGTTGTGTCTCGCGCGGCAAAAACTGGATGAACGGCAGATGATAATGGCTCTCGAGGGGAAACCAATAATTCGGCGTGGTCACGAACCAGCTTTTGCCGACACGCATAATCTCTTCGGCAAACCGCGCCTGCTGGCCTTCGCCCGTGATGTGCTCGACGACAGCGTTTGAAAAGACCACATCAAAAGATTTATTGCCGAAGGGAAGCGCGCAGCCGTCGAACATCGCATAGCGCACGTTCGGATAAAGCCGGCGCGCGTGATCGACCTCCTTCCGGTCGACCCCGCCCGCCACGATGCGCTCCAAGTAGGGGTAGTAATCCTCGAAGGTGTACCCGGTGAAGGGCTGGCCGCTCGCGCCCACGTCGAGCACGCGATCATTCGGCCCCGGCTGGAAAACCGTCTGGAAGAGCTCGAATTTCTTGCGTCGCGACTGGCGGCTGAATTTTTTCAGTAGTTCCTTGTATAAGCGATCGCTCATAGCAGTCCTAGACTATCTCTTCTTGTGAACCGCTCCGGCACTTCCCGGAAACTCGGCCAAGTCCGCCAGACGGGAATGCGCATGGGTAAGATCAAATTGGTTTTCCCTGATCCGCTGCCACATCTCCGGGTAAGCAGGCAGGTGCTTCCGCCGCGACTCCCGGACATTGATAAACAACGCTCCGCATTTCATCCCACGGGCCGTAGCGACTCCATCTGCTTTTGAACAAAACTGCCGTAGCCCGGATCAGCTTGGGTGGGCCAAAGATTGGTGACAACAAGAACTCGATAGAGAGCCATATTTGTCCGAAATTCTAAACCACTATTCCCAAACCGCAGGCCTGCTTAAGAGCCGGGCGGCTTGCTGCCGAAACGTCCGCGAAGGTTTTAGGGTTCCTCCAAGCGGCTCCATAATGCCGTAAGCTGAGAGACTCGCACAGCCCGAGTTATAAAGAGCACTGCCAAAAACACCGAAGTCTCTAACGCCCCTAGTTCGAGAAGGAAAACGAAATTTCCGAGACCCGTTTGGGGCGCACGAAGCCAAAGCTTCATCGCCTCCATGACGAGCGCCGCAAGGGCAACCCCCACGCCCACCTTGAGGGTCAGTATACCAAGGGAACGATCAAGGCTATTCCGGAGGTCACCGTAGTTTCGATAAACCGCAAGCCCGCAAGTGGCCGCGGCACCCGTTAGAAAACCCAGCGGGATGCCGATTGCGCCCTGATGCAAAACGAACACGTAGAAGAAATCGAGGGCAATATTCAAACTAAACTGGAACAAGCTCAGCCGGAGAAACAGCCGGGCTTCATTACGCGCGAAGAAATAAAAGTTCAGCACCCGGAGGGACGCATAGAGGAACATGCTGAGAATGTAATAGAAGAAAATCTGAGACATCAGAGCAGTAGCTGCGGCAGTAAATCTTCCCCGCTCAAAAACAAGACGAATGATATCGTGAGGAACAATAAGACAAAATACGAATGCCGGGCTGGTCAAGATCAGGCCCAGCTCGAGCGTATCCCGAAACACCTTGCGCACGGTTTCCATCTGGCGGCGCGCGAATGCTTTGGAAAGAGTTGGCAGCACCGCGGTGCCCACGCTGCCCGCCAGAACTTCTGCCAGCGCCGACATGATCCGAATACTGTAAGCCAGCGCCGTTAGTGTTCCCGGGGGCAGAAAAGAAGCAATGATTCTTTCGACGATCACCACTCCCTGCCAGATCACTGCGGTCGTCACTTGAGCCAGACCCGCCCCTCGCAGGTTGCGGAACGCCTCGCCAGATCCTTTCAGGCTTGCCCAGTAGCGAACCGGGAAAGATATCAAAAGCTGCCCTGCCAACACGGCAAACTGCAGGGCATAACCCACCAGGTATCCGAAGACGATGCTGTAGAAGCCGTACCGCTTGAACCCCGCCAGAATGCTGACAACCACCGTGACGTTTCTGAAAAGGCTCGCAGAAGAAGGAATGGCAAAACGGTGCTGGCTAAGGAGGAACGAACGAATGGTCTCCGCCACGCCGGCCGGAACAATGACCAGGAAAAGCCACCGCGCAAGGTGAGTGGCAAGTTGGGTCTGCGCAGGGGTGAACCCCGGAGCAATCCCCCGAATAATCCAGGGAGCCGCCAGCACTCCCAGAACTGCCAGCGCGCTCAGGCCCAAAAAGACAACGTTGGCGGCGTAGCTGAGGCCCCGCCAGATATCCTCGGCGGGGTGGTTCGCTTCAAGTGAAGAATAAAACGGCACCAACGAAAATTGTCCTGTCGCCGAAATCAAATTGGTAATGATGTAAGGGATCGTATAGGCAACGTAAAAGGTATCCGAGGCTTTTGAAAGGCCCAGCTTGGCTGCGATGCAGATTTCGACCAGGATCCCGGCGAGACTGCCCAGAAAGGAAAAGGCCGCTACCACCGTTGAACTGCGGAGTATTTGACGTTTGGAGGGCATAATGCGGGATAGAAGAAATAAAGAGATCAGTGATGCGGTTGTTCTGCTTCGGGCGCCTCCGCCTGAGCCACAATAAAGGGAGTGGCGGCCACAAATAGGAACATCATGAGCACCGGAGAAGTCCCAAAATTAAACTCAAAACAGCCTTCAACAGCAAGAGCCAGCCAGGCGGCAATCGCGCCATCGACGATCCATCGGCCCGAAGCGGATTTCTTGCGGATTTTCAAATAGTGCCATAGCAACGCCCCCATCAGCCAAAGCCAGGCGGCAAGGCACGGCAAACCGCGTTCGGCGGCGAACTGGATATAGTCGTTGTGCAGGTGAGCGTGATATCCCGGGTCGGGCGATTTCCCCGGCGGGAGGTATTCCACATAGTCCTCGTTGATGTTGTTCGGCCCGACGCCGACCCAGGGATGCTTCCGAATCATTTTGAACCCGACGTTCCACATTTCAAAACGCATCGCAATCGAAGTGTCTTTCGAAGGATGGATGACCGAGTCCACCCGCTCACGGACCATTCGGGGCGATGCCAACACGATTGCGGCCACAACCACAGGCGCAATCCAGAGCAATTTGGGTTTCCAGCGCGCCAGGAGATAAAGGGCTGCCACAAAACAACCCACCCACACTCCGCGAGTGAAATTCAGGAGAATTGAAAACGCAACGACCCCCGCAATCAGCCACCAGATCGCGCGGATTCGGGGCCGAAGAAGCAGATAGGCAAGGAACATCACGAACACCAGCATCTGCTGGCCGCCGAAATTCATCCAATGGCCCATGAACCCCGTAATGCGCTGTTGGGTCATAAAATAGTAAATATGGTGGGGATGGTCGGCGCGAACACTACGATATTGCCTCACGAATTGGACCGCTGCGACGAGACCGGCAATGGCCGCCTCGACGAACAACGTCCGATAAAGCGTTTCCAGGTGTTTCAAGCTGATGACGAGGTTCACGGCCAGCAGCAGAATGAGAAACAACACCAGCTTGCGAATTTGGAATCCCCCCGCCGCGGGGTTATTCGCCCAGAACATCGAAAGGATCGTCCATCCAATGAAAAGGGCCAGCGGAAGTTTGATGGGCAAAAAGGCGATTCGCGGACGGTTCTGAAAGAGATGGACCGCATAGGCTATTCCCGCGGCAGCCAGAAACACCTGCGAAGCGGCCAGGGAGATCAGCAGGGTCAGAATCGACAGGCTGAAGAAAATTGAAGCCCACCGGGCAGATTTCTCCGCCGGCAGGTGAGGGCGCGCTTGGGAGAAAACGTCATGGAAATTCACAAGAATGCTCGGACCCGTTTGAAATTCCCCGGTGAAATTGAACTCATTGTCCAGGAACCGATCTCCAAACTCTGACGAACTCCGAGGAGCGTTCGTGCGCCCTCGAATTGGGATTTTGAGCGCAGCACCTTTGCCGTGGCTACTTGACAACTTCGAAAGTAAATTCCATTTGCTTGCCGCGAACAACAAAACAGAGGTACATCTCCCAGAGGCGCCGAAACTGGATAGAATGGTTGATGGCCCAGCCGATCCCCAGCCATTTCCAAATTCGTGCCAGCTCAACGTGCAAACGGCGCTCCGAGAGCACAAGCGGGGTATACCAGGGATGCTGCCCGTGCAAGGAACTGAAGTAAAAGAAGGAAAAACTGTTCAGGTGCCAGCGATGAGTCGGGTCACACCAGGAACTATAATCGGAATAGTGAGGCGTAACCACATAAGCGAGACCCCCCGGACGGGTCACACGATGAATCTCGCTCATGGTGCGAACCACGTCGTCGAGATGCTCAATGATGTGCACGGCGCGAGTTTCGTCAAATATGCTATCCGCAAAGGGCAAGGGGCGATTCAGATCACAAATCAAATCGGCCTCAGTGGCCTCCCGGTTCAAATCCACCCCGATCGCCCCCGGGGTTTTAACCCGGCCACATCCCAACTCAAGGATTCGTTTGCGTCCCGCTTCCCTATTCACACGGGAATCCTAGCAGAAAAACGCGCAAATGCACAGAAGGCGCGGTCAGAGTTAGGAAAACATCCTTGTCCTGCTGCCTTGTGAGCTTCTTGTGCGCCGATTCAAGGCGTTCGCAAAGACTTTCCGCGCAGAAGGTGATATTCTGGTTGAATCTGTATCGGAAATCAAACCCAAGACATCGGGAAAACTCAAAGATTGTGCCGGTTATGCTGGCCGGAATAGCCCTGCTCATTGGACGTGCCGCAAGTTTTTTGGAGGGCGGGGCTCAGCCGAAAGTAATCATGCCTTTGCCTGCTTGACGGTGATTTCGCCAATGCTGAAGGTTTGTCACCCACCGACCGGTTAGATGGTGGAAAGTAAGTCCTTGTTTTATCAGCGTTTCTTGACACGGACAGCCTGAAAGCTATAATTATATATTTGGGTTGATGAGGCCGCGGTGCTGATTAGCCTCCGGGAGCTGGAACTCCACCGAATCTCGGTATCGAAGACTTATCCGCCAGGCGCATTGGACTACCATGAGACCGGTTTCCACCAAATAGGGCCTCTAAAGGTGGATGCGGTGGCGGAATTGGCGGATAAGCAGATTAGTATCCGCGGACAAGTGTCGGTGCGGCTCGGATCTTCCTGTGCCCGATGTCTGGCGAGGGTCGAGTTCCCTGTCGAATCCGATTTCGACTTGTTATACCGGCCCATGACTGAAATTGCCCGGGAAGAAGAAATTGAAGTTCCCGGAGATGAGTTGGAGGTAGGCTTCTATTCCGGGGAGGGTCTTGCTTTGGCTGACGTGGTGACGGAGCAAATCATCTTATCCGTCCCCATGAAGGTGCTTTGCCGCCCCGACTGTTTGGGCTTTTGCGCCATGTGTGGCGCAAATCGCAATATTGAACATTGTGACTGTTTCTCCGAACGTGAGGATTCCCCTTTTACTTTCTTGAAGAAAATAAAGTAAACCAGGGGCTAAACAGAAAATGCGCTCTCCCAGGAAGGGGGAGTGGACGATTAACCGTTGGCGTATAAATCAGACGCCGCAGTAAATTCAACCTTGTCAGGGAAGCGAACCGGCAAGGGAACTTGCATTGAAGGAAATTCAGGATGCCAAACCCGAAACGACGACATTCAAGAGCACGACGCAATCGGCGGCGCGCCCATGACCACTTGGCGAAGCAGGGGATCTCCGAGTGCCCGAACTGTCATGAAGCTAAATTGCCCCACCAAGCTTGCCCCCGCTGCGGCCATTACCGCGGCCGGGAGGTAGTTCTGGTGGAAGAAGCGGTCTAATGTAATGGGAGCCCGGGCCTAAACTTCGTTTAGCCTGTAAGTTGAAGCACATTCCTTTAATAGCCCTTTTAGACCATGCGCCGTATTGCCGTTGATGCAATGGGATCCGAGATGGCCCCGTTCCCTGAGATCGAGGGAGCTGTTCAGGCAGCCAGGGCAGGCTATGCAGAAGTAGTTCTGGTAGGCCCCGAGGATGTTCTGAATCGCGAACTGAGCATCCGGAACGCAAAAGGTCTCAAGATCGAGGTCGTTCATGCCTCGGAAGCTGTGACGATGGAGGACAAGGCCGCCAAAGCGTTTCGGCGCAAGCGGGATTCCTCGATTCGTGTTGCCGCCCGGCTGGTCCGGGATGGGAAGGTGGACGGGTTGATCAGCGCCGGGAATACGGGCGCCGTGATGACCACGGCAAAAATCGTCCTTGGCCCGCTGAAAGGCGTGGACCGGCCTGCCTTGGCCCAGGTTTTCCCTTCCTCGAAGAAGGGAAAGGCAACGGTCCTGTTGGACGTCGGCGCCAACGTGGATTGCAAGCCTTTACACCTGGAACAGTTTGCGGTAATGGGAGAAATCTATTACCGGAAGATCTTCGGGGTGGAAAGACCCCGAGTGGGTTTGCTTTCGAATGGTTCAGAACCGCACAAAGGCAATGAACTAACTCGCGAGGTGCTGGCGCGGCTAAGCCAACTGCAGCTCAATCTTGTCGGCAACGTCGAAGGCCGCGATCTGTTTAACGGGCGGGTCGACGTCATCGTGGCCGATGGGTTTATCGGCAATGTCGCATTGAAGATCAGCGAAGGACTTGTCGATGCGGTCACGGCGCTTCTTAAGGAAGCCCTTTCAAGCACCCTTTCCTCGAAAGTGGGCTATGTACTTTCCAGGAAGGCCTTTCAAGACTTCAAAAAGCGGCTGGATTACTCCGAGTACGGAGGAGCTCCGCTTCTCGGAGTCCGGGGAGTCTGTATCATCTGCCATGGCGGGTCGAACGCCAATGCGGTCAAGAACGCCATCCGGGTGGCGGCGGAATTTGCAGAAGGCCGTGTCAACGAGAAAATTGAGCGCGAATTGGCCCTCGCCTCACTCAGTAAGAATTGAAAGTTTTTTTGAGGAGCCGGCATGGTTCAAACGGGCATTTGGGGTACAGGTTCGGCGCTGCCGGAAAAGGTTGTCACCAATTTCGACCTTGAAAAGTTGGTGGACACCACCGATAAGTGGATCACGGAGCGGACGGGAATCAAAGAGCGGCGACAGGCCCGCCCCGATGAAACCACTTCGTCCCTATCCGTTCTGGCCGCGAGGAAAGCCTTGGAAATGGCCGGCCTTTCCCCCCAGGATCTTGATTTGATTATCTGTTCAACGATTTCGCCCGATATGCCGTTGCCGTCCACTGCTGCTTTAATCCAGCGGGAATTGGGAGCGGGTACTTGCTGCGCGTTTGACTTGGCGGCAGCGTGTTCGGGATTTCTCTTCGGGCTAACCGTTGTGGATCAGTTTGTTAAAACCGGCAAGGCAAAGTACGCGCTGGTTATCGGGGCGGAACTGCTTTCCCGGTACTTGGATTACCAGGATCGCGCCACCTGCGTGATCTTCGGGGACGGGGTAGCCGCCAGCATCTTGGGCCCGGTCAACACGGGAGCAGGAATTCTAGCCTCCGAAGTGCACACCAACGGGGCTTTTGCCGACCATCTTTATATTCCCGCCGGAGGCAGCGCGCGGCCTGCCAGTTGCGAAACGGTCCAGGCGCGGGACCACTATATCAAGATGCGCGGAAACGAGTTGTTCAAGGTTGCGGTTCGCAGCCTGGAAGAGGTCTCCCGCCGGGTCTTGGAACAGGCAGAAGTGCCTTCCGAGCAGATCGATTTGTTCATTCCGCATCAAGCCAACCAGCGCATTACGGAAGCGGTGCGGGAACGATTGGGTATCCCGGTTGAAAAGGTCTATTCAAACATCAGCCGGATCGGCAATACTTCCTCGGCGTCCATCCCGATCTGTCTCGACGAGTGCGTGCGCAACGGCCGTATCAAGAAAGGCGATTTGATTCTGATGTCCGCCTTCGGAGCGGGGGTAACTTGGGGTTCGGTTTTAATACGCTGGTAGAGAGCGGAAGGCTCTTTGGGCGCAACGCTTCCCCGGAGCCTTTGCTTCAGTCTGCTTTCGGTCACTCATGGAGAGCGGCTGTTGCCTAAGGTCGGATTTATTTTTCCGGGACAGGGCTCTCAGGCGCCCGGTATGGGCCGCGAACTGGCTGAGCATTTCGTCTCGGCGCGCGAGGTTTTTGAGCAAGCGGATACGGCCCTGGGGTTTCCTCTTTCGAAACTATGTTTTGAAGGCCCGGCAGAGGAGCTGCAACTGACCGCCAATGCGCAACCAGCAATCCTTGCCGTCTCGGTTGCCGCTGCGCGGGTTCTCGGAGAAAACGGCATCAGGCCTGATTGCGTTGCGGGGCACAGTTTAGGCGAATATTCGGCTTTAGTTGCGGTGGGCGCCCTCGAATTGGCCGACGCGCTACACTTGGTTCGCAAACGCGGTCAGTACATGCAGGAAGCTGTTCCAGTCGGTCAGGGAGCCATGGCGGCGATTTTAGGGCTTGAGGTTGATGTTGTTGAAGAGATTTGCCGTGAGGCGGCCCAGGGTGAGGTTGTGTCCCTGGCCAATTTGAATTCACCAAGCCAGATTGTTATTGCCGGCCGCCAAAGCGCCGTCGCAAGGGCCGTGGAGCTTGCGAAAGCACGGGGCGCAAAGCGGGCCTTGAGGTTAAATGTCAGTGCCCCTTTCCACTGTGCCCTGATGAAACCTGCTGCGGATCGCCTGGCGGCGGACCTCGATCGCGTGCCCATGCGAGACCCCGAGGTTCCGCTGGTAAAGAATGCTGATGCTAAGATGGCGCTTTCAGTTTCCGCAGTTCGCGATGGTTTGAAGCGGCAGGTTGCGGCCCCGGTGCGATGGACGGACTCCATGCGCCTTCTCCGCGCCGAAGGAGTGAGCCTCTTTGTGGAGGTGGGTCCGGGAAAAGTCCTTTCAGGATTGCTACGGCAGATTGACCCGGCGGCAAGAACGTTCCAAGCCGGGAGTTTGGATTCGGTGAAGGATTCAATCGCCGTTTTAAGATCCGCGTAACAGTGAGGACCCCAGAAGCATCTGAGAACCTGGGCTCTTCGACGTAACCTCTTGGTTGGGTGTGAACGATGAATTTAGACGGGCGCATTGCGGTGGTTACCGGAGCCTCTCAGGGTATCGGCAGGGCGTGTGCTCTGGTTTTGGCGGAAGCTGGAGCGGATGTCGCCTTGGCCAGCCGGAATGTGGAAAAACTCGCAGCCGTTGCAAAGGAAATTGAAACCATCGGCCGGAGAGCCTTGGTCCTAAACGTTGACGTCTCCAACGCCGAGACCGTCAAAACCGGAATGAGCAAAGTTTTGGAAACCTGGAAAAAGATTGATATCCTGGTGAATAATGCCGGCGTGGTGCGCGATAATCTGGTTTTACGAATGAACCCGGCCGATTGGGACGCCGTCTTGCGGACAAACCTGGATGGGGCCTACCATTGCATCAAAGGGGTTCTTCCAGGCATGGTGCGGCAACGGTACGGACGGATCATCAACATCGCCTCGGTCGTCGCGCAGGCGGGAAATCCCGGCCAAGCCAACTACGTCGCTTCGAAGGCGGGTTTGATTGGATTGACCAAGGCGGTTGCGGCAGAAGTTGCCCGGAGGAATATCACCGTCAACGCCGTTTCCCCGGGATTCATCGCAACCCCGATGACCGAGAGGCTGCCGGACGGCGTCCATGATAGATTATTAAGTGTTATTCCTCTCGGTCGAATGGGAACGGACCGGGAGGTTGCCTACGGGGTGCGTTTCCTCGCTTCGCAGGAAGCGGATTACATTACCGGTCACGTGCTGAATATCAATGGTGGGTTGTACATGGCTTGAAGCTAACCGAAGGGTGGTTCGTCCGCAAGCGGGGCAAGCCCTCCGGAGGAAGTGCAGGTTCTTCCGCCGGCCAGGGCCGCTTGACGCGGGCTGGCGCTAAAGTTAGAATAGCCAACCCCACGAAGAGAAGAGTCAGGAGGATACATTAATGGCTTCGCCCGAAGCAAAGATCAAGCAGATTATCGTTGAGCAACTCGGAGTTGATGAAGCGGAGGTTACCCCAACGGCGCATTTTGTCGACGACCTTGGGGCCGACTCGCTGGACATCGTGGAGTTGGTAATGGCATTCGAGGAGGCGTTTGAAATCGAGATTCCCGATGAAGACGCCGAAAAAATTCAGACCGTCAAAGATGCCATCAGCTATATCCAGGCCCACGTTAAGCCCGCGAAGAATTGAATGCACAGGTTCCACAGGAGAGTCAAAGGTTGGCGCGAAGAGTTGTGGTGACAGGCGTTGGCTTGGTGAGCGCCCTCGGGGTGGGAACTGAAGAAACGTGGAAAAACCTCCTCGCCGGCAAGAGCGGGGCAGCGCCCATTACGCATTTCGACACGGCTGGATTTCCCGTCACTTTCGCCGCAGAAGTTAAGGGATTCGACCCCCTGCGCTTTATCGAAAAAAAAGAAGTCAAGAAGATGGGGCTGTTCATTCAGTTCGGCATGGCGGCGGCGGAGTTTGCCGTCGGACAGGCCGGGCTCGATATCAAGCCGGAATTCGCGGAACGCGTCGGGGTCTACATTGGTTCCGGAATCGGCGGATTCGATATTATCGAGCGAGAGCACACAGCGCTCATGCGGGGCGGGCCCCGAAAGATCTCCCCGTTTTTCATTCCGGCGTCGATTGTCAACCTGGCTTCCGGTTTCGTCTCGATCCGCTGGGGGGCCAAGGGCCCCAACTCCGCCACCTGCACGGCATGTTCCTCGAGCGCCCATGCGGTCGGCGATTCCTACAAGCTGATTCAGCGCTGTGACGCCGACGTGATGATCTGCGGCGGCGCAGAAGCCGCCATTACCCCCATGGGAGTGGGAGGATTCGCCGCCATGCGCGCCCTCTCCACCCGGAATGCGGAACCGGGGCGGGCTAGCCGGCCCTTTGACCGTGATCGCGATGGCTTTGTCATCGGCGAAGGAGCCGGTATCCTGATTCTGGAAGAGTTAGGGTTTGCGATCAAAAGGGGAGCCCGGATTCTGGCCGAGGTGGTCGGCTACGGGATGTCCGCGGATGCTTTTCACATCACCCAGCCTTCGGAAGATGCCGACGGCGCGGTCCGGGTCATGCAAAACACCCTTCGCGATGCCAAAGTGATGCCGGAGCAAGTGGGCTATATCAACGCACACGGCACCTCAACGCCCTATAATGACCGGCTGGAATCCCTGGCCATCAAGAAAGTCTTTGGGGATCATGCCCGAAAGCTGGCCATCAGTTCCACCAAGTCCATGACGGGGCATCTGCTGGGAGGATCGGGAGGTCTTGAGGCAGGAGTTGCCACGCTCGTGCTGCGGGAGCAGATTCTCCCGCCCACGATCAACTATGAAAATCCCGATCCGGATTGCGATCTCGACTACGTTCCGAACCAGGCTCGCGAGGCGAGTGTCGATTACGCACTCTCAAACTCCTTCGGCTTTGGCGGAACCAACGCGGCCCTGCTTTTCAAGCGCTATTCGGAATAGCAGCGCCGAACTCCATCTGCACTGAATTCGTTCTCGGGGAGAATTTTCCACGTGAAAATCGTCATCTGCCTCAAGCAGGTCCCATCCCGGGATGCCTTGCTGAAGGTGAATTCCACATCAACTTGGATTGAGGAAGCCGACCTCGGCTACGAAGTGAACGAGCCCGACATTTATGCCCTCGAGGAGGCACTCCAGCTTAAAGAAAAGCACGGCGGAGAAGTTGTGGTCTGTTCGCTCGGTCCCGCCCGTGCCGCGCAAGCCATCAAGGAAGCCCTTGCCAAAGGCGCGGATCGTGCCCTGCATCTCGACGATCCGGCCTTCGCCAACCTGGACGCGCAAGGCACAGCCCGGGCGATTGCTGCCGCCGTCCGCAAGGAAAATCCCGACCTGGTGCTGACCGGCCTTCAGTCCGACGACTACGGCTTTGCCCAGACGGGGGTGATCTTGGCAGAGCTATTGGGATTGCCTCATTCGACGATCGTCATGGAAATCCAAGTGGAGGGCGGCCGCCTCAAAGCCAAACGGGAACTGGAAGGCGGATGGTTCGAGTGGATTGAAATGCCGTTGCCCGCTCTGCTCACGATTCAATCGGGTATCAACAAACCTCGCTATGCCACCCTCAAAGGAATCATGGCGGCCAAGAACAAACCCCTTCAAAAACTGACCCTTAAGGATTTGGAATTGGCGCCCGGAGCATTGTCGCCGCGCCAGAAGATTTCTCGCGTCTACGTTCCGGAGAAAACTTCTCAGACGGAATTTATCGAGGGCAGCCCCAAGGAAATCGCTGCCCGGCTGGTCGATAAGCTGAAGAACGACGCGAGGGTGATCTAGTGAGGTGTAACTGAAGTTCGGTCACGAAGTCTCCGGTTCCGGCGTTGGTTTTGAAAGCCCCGCAGGGGCGAAGGGTTTTAGCCCAGGGCGTAAGCCCTGGGAGCGAGCGGCCCTCACCCACCGCTTCGCTCCTCCGGAGCTTACTTACGCTGCTAACTTTTGTTACGGCACACCAGTGTCGTGTCTCTGAAATTCTTTGAACAAGTTGTTCTGCCTCCAAACGGGCAGACCGCTCGTAAGTGCTTTGCGTCCTTTGCGGCTTGGCGCCTTTGCGTGAGGCCTTTTTGTAAACGAACTTCGGAGACACGACAGTAGGATTTGGGGTCCGGATTCGAGATTCCCGATCAAGCCTTGAACCAACCTGAATTCGTGGAGAAAGAAGGCAAATCGTGGCCAATGAGATTCTGGTTTTCGCGGAGCAACAGGAAGGCAAGCTGGCACGTTCTGCATGGGAAGCGGTGGCGGCAACGCAACATCTGGCTCGCGACGTTGCGGCAACCGTTGCCGCCGTCATTCTGGGAGAGAAAGTTGATGGACTTGCCGGAGAACTCGCCGCTGCCGGCCTCGGCGAAGTTCTCACCGTGGACTTGCCCCAACTCGCCCGGTACACGCCGGACGGCTACAGCCTGGCGCTTCGTGAGGTGATTGAAAAGAGGCAGCCACGCTTTGTGGTTTTCAGCCACACTTATCAAGCGCGAGACTTCGCGCCGAAGCTGGCCGCCTCGCTTGACCGGGGACTGATCGGGGATTGTCTCGGCTATCGCCGGGAAGAAGCGCGCATCATCTTCACCCGGCAGGTTTTTCAGGGTAAGTTTTCGGCTGAAGTCGAGTTCTTGGGCGAACCGCCTTACTTTGTCTCGTTTCAAGCGGCGGCTTTTCGGGAAGATTCTGTCGAGCGCGGGTCTCAGCCAGCCAACATCACTCCTCTCGCCATAACGGTCCCGCCGGAATCCATCCGAACGCACCCCCAGGAGAGATTTCGAGAAGCTAAACAGGCCGTGGACCTGAGCCAGGCTGAAATCATCGTGGCGGTGGGGCGCGGCATCAAGAAGCCTGAAAACCTTGAGATGGCCAGCAAGCTCGCAGAAGCTTTGGGCGCTGAAGTTGGCGCGTCACGTCCCATCTGCGATAGCGGCTGGCTCCCCATGGACCGCCAGATCGGAAGCTCCGGGCAGACGGTGGCTCCCAAGCTTTACATCGCCCTGGGAATTTCCGGCGCCATTCAGCATCAGGTGGGAATGAAGGGTTCGCGCACCGTCGTCGCGATCAACAAAGACCGGGAGGCCCCGATCTTTGAAATTGCTACTTACGGCGTTGCCGGAGACCTGTTCGAGATCGTTCCTCCCCTCATCGAAGAAATCAAAAAGGCCAAAGCCGGATAGAGGTGCCGCGGCACAGGTTTGGCGCCGCGGGGTCTTTCCAGGCCACACAGGGTCGCGCCCGCGGGGTAAAAGGCATGGCGTGGCTACGCCCCCGCGGAGAGCGCCTCTTTAACCGTCTTTCGATACTGGTCGAATGCCTTGCGGCCCGCTCGGGTAAGCTTCAATAGGGTCTGCGGCACCTTCCCGCGATAGGTTTTGGTGATCTCCACGTATCCTGCTTCCTCCAGCCGGGCAAGATGGCTTGAGAGAGTGCCCTTATTCAGCGCGGTCTCGTGCAACAGATAGAGAAAGTCAGCCTCCTCGACGGCTGAAAGCAAGGCGACAATCATCAGGCGTCCGGGCTCATGGATCACCCGGTCGAGCATGGAAATGCTCCTAGCCTGTTCGTTCATTCCACACCCTGTTCCAGGACCGGATTTCGCCGGAGATAAAGAGTCAGCGTGACAGCGCCGGATACGAAGAAAATCAGGCCTTGCAACAAGTAGGGCAAATAGTCTGACCATAAGTGGCCCAGCGGAAGCATGGCGACAACCGGAGGGGCGACAATCAATGCCACCAATACAACCCACCTCCAGGCCGCGTCCATCCAGGTGAGCATGGCATATATCAGGCCCCAAAGTGCCGACGTCCAAGCTATTACCACGAGCTTGGAGGAAGGGAGAGCGAAGCGGTACAATACAAAGAAAGTGGCAAACGCAACAGCTATTGCCATCAGCGCCCCCGCCACAATCCTCCAAACGCCTTTTCTGGTGTGCCGACACTTCACGTAGCCAGTGCGTAGATACGTGACCCGCTTCTTCAGGGCTTTGCGATCATACACGACTATGAAGAAGACGGCTGCCGCGCAAACTTCGAATGTGGCGTTGTGCTTCCAAATGGAGCCTGAAGGTGCAATCTCCCTGAACAATTGCAGGAGCCCAACCCCCGTCAACAGCACCCCGATGAGCAACTCGTCGAGCCCGTCGATATTCTGATACCGCATGGGCCGTTTGACATAATCATCAATTTGGTCAGCCATGGGTCACCTCCTTGCCTACTAGTATTTATTACCAACCAGTAGGTGTCAACAACTATTTTTAGACGGGCCGTGGCGGGGTGGCTTTGGGGACGTGCTCTTGATGGCGCACGCGGCTGGCGCATCGTGTCCCTTGCGGCGTGTGCGGCCACCGATCGCCGCGAGATCAAGACCCCAACGTACCTCAGCCACGGCACGGGTTTGGTGCTGTGGGCCTTTTGCGATGGGAGGACCTGTTAGATTAAATAAAGAGTGCCGGCGACACGTTGAAAAATGCTGCGAGCTTCTTGGCTTGCTCTTTGCTCGGGTCTCGTTTTCCGCTCAGAATCTCGGATATGTGGCTTTTTGAGCCGAGCACCCTCGCGAGGTCGCGCTGCTGGAGCCCCCGTTGTTCCATGAGAAACGAATCATCTCGCCAGGCTTCGATGGCTCTATCGGATAGTGCTCCTGTTCATAGCGCTCGGCCAGTATGGACATCATTTCGAGAAGTGAAGTCTCTTCCGGTGACAGATGATCCTCGCCGCGCTCCATCAACTCTGCGATGGCTTCGACCGCGCGGTCATAGTCTTCTTCGCTGTGGATGGGCTGCGGCTGCATCTTCGCCAGGAGTTTTCCATAAGTTGCCGGGTTCGTTTTGGGAGTCGATGTCACGATCACGCTCAGCGCGCGGGAACCCACTCGAAATTTGCCCAGCCGGCTTCAATCACCTTGCAACTCTTGCAATCGAATTTTTTCAAACTCTGCCCGCGTCCGGTGATGCGGTCTTTGGTAACGGATTCAATCTCGATCTTAAGGGTCAGATGGCAGGTGTCGGCAATGTGTTCTGTCTTCCCCTGCCCGACGGTGCATGGCATGAAGATGCTGGAGGTGCCAACCCATTTTGAGCCGGAACGCTGGCAAACGGTGCGGATGTAAGCGCCGCGCTGGGCAGCCAGGGGAGGAAGATTGACCCAGTCGGCATAAAAGTGGTCCCCGTCAATCCTGACGCGGTATTCTTTGCCGGTGGTTTCAGACTTCCAAATGTTCGCGTGTTTCTTGGCTTGGTTTTGGGACGGAGGGGCCTGTTTCGCAACCGGCTGGTTCTGCTTCTTGGAGCATGCCCCGCAGCAAAGTCCCAGGATCATTGCCAGCAAGGCGGCACGTAACTTCAAATTGCGATCCAACAGTATCTCCTGCGCAGGAAAGTTTCTTCGGCAAATCAAGATGACAAGTTTAGGGGATTTTTCAACCAGCCTTAGAGGCTGCCGAAAGAGACCTCTTGTCATGCTGAGCCCTTCGCCTTGCTCAGAGGAGGCTCCGCGCTGTCATTCCGAGCCCGTTCGCCCTCCGCTCGCGAACGGGCTCAGGATGACGTCGCACGAGGAAGTTTTTCAGCAGCCTCTTGAGCACGCAACCGCATCGCAGGCATCATGAGACGGTGACGAGCCACCCGCCTGTTCATCAGCCAAGAGTAGGCTGGCTCGCGTCGCGCTTGACCCAGTGATACGCGGCGACTGAATTTTTCCAGAAGACTTTTTCTGCGGCTGCCGCGCCTTTGCCCGCCAGGTAACTGCGGACGAGGGCAAGCTCCTGCGGCACGGTCTCAAGGTGATCGCTGTTCGGCCAGTCACTGCCGTACATCAGGCGGTCCTCGCCGAAAATCTCCCAAAGCTCATCAAGCCGGGGCCGGTAAAAATCAAGATCGAGCGAAACCTGGCCGTCGACCCGGCGGAGGACTTCCGAGACCTTGACGAAAACCTGAGGCCGCTTCCCAAGCTCGCGCAAATTGGACTCGTACTCGCTGCGCGCGCGCGCTTCAGTGGGCGGATTGTACTGCGGCAGGTGGTCGATGACGATCCGAAGATCGGGAACCTGGTCAGTGACCCGCAGCACCGCCGCAATCAGGACCGTATCGGGATTTGCCGTGTCAAGTTCGAGCCCGGCGCTCGCAAGCTCCTTAAGCCCGGCAATAAAATCCGGATTGGAGAGCTCATCGCTGAGGCTCCTGCCCCACAAGTTCCCGTAACGAATGCCGCGAAACAAAGGGTTGCGGTGGAAACGGTGGAACTGCTTGCGGAAGTCGGGTTTGCCCGGCTCCAGGTCACCCACCGTCCCCACAATGATCGGGTCCTTGGCCGCGACATCCAGCACCCACTGGTTGTCTTCAAGCCAGGGACTGCATTCCACTTCAATCGCACCCACAATACCCGCGCCCTCGGTGACCTGCCGGTAGCGGGCGGGCAAAGCGGGCTTGTAGAGAATGGCATCATCCTTGGGCGGCCAGGGAATACCCTGGGGACGCCTTGGATCAAACAGGTGAATATGCGTGTCAATAATCGGTATCAATGGAGGTTTCGCGTTCATAGTTTGAGTCGCACTCCCACAAGCGGCGGCTGCCGCAATCGCCAGAAATCTTCTTCGGTTCATGCCGGTATTCTAACTGCAAAGGTCAAGCAGCACACACCTTCCCTGCCCCTTCGCGGGCCAAAGCTTATCACACACGGCTTTCCATTCTCAAATCTCGGATAACACCCGCTTCCCAGCCCATGATTCCAAAACCTCGCGAAAGCATCCCAGAGAGATATCTCGACGTAAGCGGAACTCCTCAGGAGCGAATGAACCAAACATCCTCTCTTCGGCATGATCTGCGCTATCGTTCCGGGCATCCCTTCCTTCTCGTTTAAGCAGCACTTATGTTACGATGAATCGAATGAGGCACATGGGAGCGCGCGGCAAGCTCCCCTTCTGCTCCGAGAGTAGCAGGGATTCCGTTTTATGATTCAGCCTGAAAATAAGCGGCCGCGAGTACTGAGTGGAATGCGGCCCACGGGAAAGTTGCACCTGGGCAATCTGGTCGGCGCCATCGAGAACTGGGTCAAGCTGCAGGACCAGTACGAGAGTTACTATTTCGTCGCCGATTGGCATATGCTGACCACGGATTACGCTGATCCTTCGGAGCTGCAATCAAACATTCAGGAAATGGTCACGGACTGGCTGGCAGTCGGGCTCGATCCGGAGAAGGCGACGTTCTTTGTGCAATCGCGGTTGCCGGAGCACGCAGAACTCTTTCTGCTTTTTTGCATGATTACGCCGCTCGGGTGGCTGGAGCGTGTTCCCACCTATAAAGAGCAGCTCGATAACCTGGAGGGACGCGACCTCCACACTTACGGATTTCTTGGTTATCCGGTCTTGCAGGCTGCCGACATCTTAATGTACAAAGCTGATTGCGTTCCCGTGGGCGAGGACCAGGTGCCGCATGTGGAATTGACGCGCGAAATCGCCCGGCGATTCAATTTGGTGTATGGCCGCGTGCACGGTGTAGGCATGGCAAAGCTTGACGGAAAGACATACGCAGAAGCTTCACTAGAGGGTAAGGCAGAATTCGTCCAGCGAGGATTGGTCACAATCGATCCCCTGTTTCCCGAACCCGAATCCTTGCTCACGCCCAGCCCGCGCCTGCGCGGCACGGACGGGCGCAAGATGTCCAAGAGTTATAACAACGCGATTTTCCTTTCCGATCCCCCCGAAGTCGTTAATAAGAAAGTGGCAGGCATGATGACCGATCCTGCCCGCCAGCGGCGCTGGGACAAGGGAAACCCGGAGGTCTGTCCGGTTTTCGATCATCACAAGCTTTTCTCTCCGCCGGAAGTTGTGGAACGCGTCAACCGCGAGTGCCGGACGGCCGAGATCGGCTGCGTGGACTGCAAGAAAATGATGGCTCAACATCTGAACAAGTTTCTTGAGCCAATCCAGGAGCGCCGCAAAATTTATGAGCAGGCGCCCGAAAAGGTATGGGATGTGCTGGAGGCTGGAACCCGGAAGGCTCGGGGGGTGGCCCAGCAGACCATGGCCGAGGTGCGAGCCGCGGTGAAATTAACCTAAATGCTCGAAGAGAATCGACCGCCAGAGCCGGAACTCTCCACGGACGCCGCCCAGGAAGCCGTACCCGAGCCCGCCAGGCGAGTCACGCGAGCCAACACGCCCGCGCCTCCCGTGAAGATCGAGGTGTACGAAGGGCCGCTCGATTTGCTCCTGGACCTGATTCGCAAGCAGCAATTGAACATCTATGACATTCCCATCGCGACGATCACGCAGCAGTACCTCGACTATCTCCGGCTGATGGAAGATTTGAACATTGATGTGGCGGGCGAGTTCATCCTGATGGCGGCGACCCTCATCTACATCAAATCCCGGATGCTTTTGCCTCCCGACCCTGCGGCCTCCGCCGAGGAGCAGGAGGAAGACCCGCGCGACGAGCTGGTGCATCGCCTTCTTGAACACGAGCAGTTCAAGAATGCCGCGGAGATGCTGCAATCGAAGCGCATGGTGGAAGACGCCACATGGTCTCATCCCGGGATCGCCGAGTTCTCCGAAGCCGAAGACGAGCCAGGGCTTGCGGTTTCCACCTTTGATTTGATTTCGGCTTTTCGGGAAATTCTTGAGCGCGCCAAGAAACGCACGCCCATGGAGATCCGGCGGGAGGAAATCACCGTTCACGAGATGCTGGAACACGTCAAGCAGGTGATGCGCCAGAGTTCGGGTCCGGTGTCCCTCGAAGACCTGAGCGCCGGCTATGTTTGGCGGCAGGCTTTGATTGCACTGCTGCTGGCCCTTCTGGAACTGGTCAGGCTGCGGGCGATCCAACTTCGGCAAAAAGATCTTTTCGCGCCCATTACTGTGGCCAAGAGCAAACGGTTTGAAGAGATCGTCCAATCCGTTAACGCCACAAGCCTTGAGGAAAGCCTGGGAGAGATCTAGGCTCGGAAAATTATGCTCACGGACGAAACCTTAAAAGCCCTGATTGAAGCCATCATCTACGTGGCGCCGGAGCCCGTTTCGCTCGATGCCATCGCCAAGTCCCTGGACGGCGAAGACCGGGAACGGGTGAAGGCCAAGATCGAGGAGCTTGTTCAGGAATTTGAGCGCGCGGATCATGGCATTCAGATTCGTCCGGTCGCGGGCGGTTATCGGTTCTCTTCCAAGCCCGAACACCACGAAACCCTGAGGAAGTTTGTCAAAAGCCTGAAGCCGCTGGTGCGGCTTTCCAAGCCGGCTCTTGAAACTCTGGCCGTCATCGCTTATCGCCAGCCGGTGACCTTGCCGGAAATCGAGGAAATTCGCGCCGTCGATTGCGGCGGCGTCATTCATACCTTGCTGGAAAGGAAGCTCGTCGTAACCGCGGGACGGAAGAACGTTGTCGGCCGGCCCATCCTTTACCGCACGTCGAAAGAATTCCTGCTTCATTTCGGGTTGAAGGATGTCGGGGAGTTGCCGAGCCTGAAGGAATTCGAAGAGCTTGCCCGGCAGGCCCTGGGATCGGACCTTCCGATGGACCTCCATGCCGGCTCGCCGGAGCCACAAGCCCTCCCGACCGAAGATCTGGAGCTTAGCTCAGAAGATTCTGAGCCTGCGGAGCCATCCTCTCCGCCCGATGAATTAGATCCCTAGTGTTGCGCTCTCTTGGTTGTAGCGCCGGGCTTTACGCCTGGCATGCCACCCTAAAGGGCGGCGCTACGGTTAAACGTATTTTCCGAGCAGATTATGCAAGAACGATTACAGAAGATCATTTCCGGGGCGGGCATTACTTCACGCCGCAAGGCTGAAGAACTGATCGTTCAGGGGCGCGTCAGCGTCAACGGGCACACGGTCACGGAACTGGGCTCGAAGGCTGATCCCGAGCGGGACAAGATCCGGGTGGACGGCAAGCCTCTGCCGCGAATTCAAGGCCGCACGGTTATTCTGCTCAACAAGCCCGTGGGCTATGTCTCCACGCTGAAAGATCCCCAAGGCCGTCCGACGGTCGTTTCGCTCTTGCACGGAGTCAAGGAGCGCGTTTATCCCGTCGGCCGCCTGGATTATCATTCTTCAGGGCTGATGCTGCTCTCAAACGATGGGGACCTGGCGAATTTCATGCTTTCGCGGAAGTCGAAAATCCCCCGAACTTATCATGTCAAGCTGGAAGGCAATCCAAAAATCGAGGATATTGGCAGGCTCGAACGCGGCATCGTGCTCGATGGGCGGCGAACCGCTCCCTGCAAAATACGCTTGCATCAAGAACGCGAGAAACCTTGGTATGAAATCACTCTGGTGGAAGGGCGTTACCATCAGGTGCGCCGAATGTTTGAACGCGCCGGCCAGAGGGTCATCAAACTCAAAAGGGTGCATATCGGATTCCTGACGGATCGCGGCCTTGCGCTCGGGCAATTCCGGCATCTTACCCCGTCGGAAATCGACCGGCTGAAGGACTGGAAACCCGCAGCGGATTCTTAAAGGGCGCTTAACAGGACCACCTGTCAGCTTACGCCGACGGCCGGAGTCGCGCTTTTATATTTTCATTCTAAGCCCGTGCGCCCGTCATTCCGAGCCCGTTCGCCCTCCGCTCGCGAACGGCCCTGAGCGGAGCGAAGGGGCGTAAACTCCGCGAGGAATCTGCTTTCCGCTGATTTTTATGAATACGTCCGCGAGCCGGATTCTTCCTGCTGGTCGACACCGGCCGGGATTGCGAAGAAGATTTTATCCGCTTATTGCACGAGGGCGTGATTGTCCGCCCCATGAAACTTTATGGCTTTCCAGCCTCGCCCCGGGTTACAATCGGGATACATCAGGACAACGAGCTGTTTTTAGAGGCCCCGCGTCGCGGCCATACCCGCGCGCGATAAAGCGGCAGACTTAAGGAATCCGGCAGGTGGATCAGTTCCCACCCCAGCCATCAAAGGGAGTCTAGAATGTCAGATTGCATTCAGACCATCCTGGAAAAATACAGAACGCTTGCCATCGTCGGCCTGTCGTCAAAACCCATGCGGCCCAGCCACGGCGTCAGTTCCTACCTGAAATCCCACGGCTATCACATCATCCCCGTCAACCCTCACGAGCAGTCCGTGCTGGGCGAAAAAGCTTACGCTTCGCTCGATGACGTTCCGGAAGCGTTCGATGTTGTGGTGATCTTTCGCCGCTCGGAGTTCGTCCCCGAAGTGGTCGATGCGGCCATCCACAGGGGCGCCAAAGTCATCTGGATGCAGGAAGGCGTCAGCCACGAAGAAGCCGCCCAGCGCGCCCGCCAAGCAGGACTCCAGGTCATCCAGGATCGCTGCATCTTGAAAGAACACGCCAAGCACTTTGTCTGCGAAGGAATTTGAAGGTCTTGCACAGAGGGTAGCCGCGACGGTGTTTTGTCCGTCGCGGGCCGTTGGGAACGCTCCACAACGAACCCGCGACACAAGAATCAGTGTCGCGGCTACCGGTTTTAATGCCTTCCTTGGCAGGGGCAGCTTCCCTTCACCTACGGCTCGCTTTGGCCGTCGCGTTGGCGCGGACTATTGCTGGGCTCCCCCCAATGCATGATGGTATCTTCGGCCATATCCATCGGCTTTAAGTTGTGATACCACCCGCGCGGGGACAGGGTGTCCGGATAGTCGTGAACCAGCATGCCAGGCTGATTGATCGGCAACTGCTTTGCGATCGTGGCATCGGGCCGGGCCACAAACGATCCCCAATGGGAATAGGGGTTCGATGCATTGTTGCACACCGCCCACATGCGGTTGTCGGCGCAGCGGGCGGGTACCTCGCGAACGTTGAGCGTGTCCAGGCAATTCTCGCCTTTGCCTCTCGCGTTACTCATGGAATGGATCATCACCGTAACGCCCTTTTTCCGGTAGGCGATGTAAAGCTGCGGCCAGCAGATGTCGTAACACACGGCCAAGCCGACCTTCACTCCCCGGATGTGGTGAGTCACCAGGCGGTTGCCGGCGGAGTAGTGTTGCTGGTCGCCGCCGGTTAAAAAGCACTTGTCGTAGCGGTTCACGATCTTGCCTTCCGGGTCGATGAGATACAGGCAATTGGTCGGCTTCGTGTTCTCGTCCAGGAAATGGGCTGAACCGAGAACCAGCCACATCTTCAGATCCCTGGCCAACGCCCGCAGATCGGTGGTCTCCTTGCGCAGCGCTCCCCAGTCATAGTGATCGAATGACGGAAGATCGGTCCCGGGGTATCCCGACAGGCTAGCTTCCGAGGTATGCAGCAGATTTGCTCCCTCTCTGGCCGCCTCGTGCATGAAGTCCCGGATATACTTCGCATTCTCCGCGGGAATCCCACTCACGGGGAACTGGCAGGTGGCAATCCTGAGTTTTTCCTTCGTATCCGCCGGGGTGGCCTCGGACAGCGGCGCTTCGGCGGCGTTCGGCAATCCCGCCGCACTGGCGAGAGACGACAACGCATTGAGGCCGGCCACGCCCGCGAGAGCCTTGCCTGTCGTCTGGATGGCCTGTCGCCTCGTGATTTGCTTGTTGGATGACATCGCGATTAGCTGGAACCTCCTTTGGGGTTCAAAAAACATTCTGACGATAGACCCATGCCCACGGTCACGTCAAGGTCGTTCAATAGGTTGGTTGCACAACGCAGGAGCAAGGTAGCAGCAGGTAGCGCGGACCGCCGTGTTTGCGGTCCGCGGTTCTTCTGGCAATCGTCGTCACGATGCCGTATTGTATCGCCGTGTCGAAACTCCGTCGCCCCTTTCGTTCCGAACGATACTTCTTTATCACCGTGCGCCTGCTCCGGCGGCGCGAGAACCTAACCGAGCCGGATTTCCTCCTCTTGGCCCGAGCTTTTGACCGTGCGCGGGCATTGCATAGCTTTTCCTTGATAGCGTGGGTTTTTCTTCCTGATCATTGGCACGACATCTGCGCGCCCGTGTACCCGGTTACCATCTCCCTGGCCATGAAATCGGTGAAGACAAGCTCGACGATGGCGATCAATGCGCGCCGTGCCGCGTCGGGCGAGCTCTGGCAACCTCGATTTTTCGATCGTGCGTTGCGCACGATTGACGAATACAACGAGAAGATCGAATACATTCACATGAATCCGGTGAGAGCGGGGCTTGTCGCTCACCCTCAGCAGTGGCGGTGGTCCAGCGTGCACGAATATTCAGGCGTGAGCGCGGAAGAAGTAAAGCAGCGCGGCGGTGTCATCATCGATCGCGTGAGAATGCCCTCCGATCCGAAAACGCGAATTTGATCATAGCCGGTAGCGCGGACCTGCGGGTTTCTGGTCCGCGGTTCTTCGTAGGAAGGAAAAGCCGCGGACCGCAAACACGGCGGTCCGCGCTACCGGCTCGATCCCCACCACCGCCCCGCGCGGCCAGTTCGCGTAGAACGCTTGCGCCTCTCCGTTTTCGTGTTCCAACCGGCGCGTCAGGATTTCTCCCGTCTCTTCCTCCACCCACGCTACAACTTGGTAGCGCGAATGCAAATCACACCCCATAATATTCATGGCTCGGCTCCTTTCGCTTCGCAGCCTTGGCCTTGCAGCCTTGGTCAGGACTACAACCCAAGTCTACGATCACAGGAGCCGACGCCGTTATCTAATCAGACCTGTCTTATAGGTCTGCGGCTTTTTAGCCCCGGAAGGCCGACAGACTTTAGCCCACGGCGTAAGCCGAATAAGCGTTAACCTAAGAACGCCATTCAAACCGCTTGCGTTTTCGCGGCGTAGCGGCAAGGGCCTTGCTGATCGCCGGCCATTGCTTGATCACGGCAATCAGGTGCTGCGGTAGCAGCAG
>Ga0307374_10001623_pt1 | contig 41245 bp, 45 predicted proteins | sample OX3MG_FD_202532 | JGI IMG/M metagenome (GOLD analysis project Ga0307374, IMG submission 202532) | Soil microbial communities from Risofladan, Vaasa, Finland - OX-3 | ecosystem: Environmental > Terrestrial > Soil > Coastal area > Acid sulfate soil | place: Finland: Risofladan, Vaasa | collected... | reverse complement strand
CGGTGTGGGCGACCCCTCCCCGGGCGACCACCGCGCCGAGCAAGACCAGGGCGGCCGCCAGCGCCAGCCAGGATGTGAACGCGACGGCGCTGGCAATGCCTCGCCGGGTCTCGGCGAGGTAGCTGAGGCCGATGCCGGCCAGAGGCAGGAGCAGCACCAACCAGGCCACGGTGAACACGGTCAGGACTCCTCGCCTTCAGCGTTGGCCATTGGCTCAGAGGTGGTGTCGACAGCACCCTCGCCTGCCCCAGGCTCCTCGGCCAGCACCGGCTCCAGCTCGGGCTCGGACTGGAGCTCTCTCGCCGACGCCTGAGGTGCGTCGGCCAGGGCCAGCTCGAGAAGGTCCTGGCCGCCGGTGCGACGTCGGAGCAAAGCGGCCAGGGAAATCCCTGCGCCCGCAAAGAGAGCTCCCAAGACCTCGACCAAGAGAGCGAAGGATTGCAGCTGGGCCGCTTCGGTACGGGTGGAGGCGAGTCCGGCAAAGCCCACCAAGGCGCAGGCCACGGCGTCGAATCCCAAGATCACCGCCAGAACTGCCCCGAGGCCGTCGCGGCGGTGGTTGAGGGCAAAGAGACCGACGGCGAAGAGGCAGACAGCACCGACCAGCAAGGTCGCTGCTGTCTCGGTCACCGGCCGCTCCGGCGCCGGGCAGCCCGGGCCGCCGCCCGGGCCTCTTCGCGCTGAGCCTGACGGCGCCGCTGTGCCTCCAGGCGGCGCCGTCGGGCCTGCTGCAGCTGCTCCTCGGCGGCTTCCCGGGGATCACGCTGGATCAGGGCCGCGCTCCCCACCACGGCGGTGGCGGCGAGCAGGGCAATGGCCAGAACGGCGACACCGCTGCCCATGACCAACTGGTGCCCGACCTGGGCCAGGCTGGGCCGGACGGCCGCTGCCGGGAGCAGAGCGCCCCGGCTGGCGACACCAGCTCCCACCAGAACTCCGATGACCGCCAAGGACGCCCCGGCGGCGACCCCGATCAGCGCCCAATGCTTCGCCTCAGGGGCTCCCCTCTCGTCCTCGGCCAAGACCGCAGCTCGGGCCGAGGGCGCCAGCAGGATGACCTCCGCCAGTGCCCCTAGCAGCAGAGCCCCCAACGCCGGCAGGGGCGCAGATGCGAGTAGGAAGGCGACGGCCAGGGCAAGGGATAGCAAGCCCAGAGCCAGCACCTGCCAGGAGCGTTCCCGGCGGATGAGCAGACCCAGCGCCGAGCCCAGGGCAACTCCCAGGCAGGCGGCTACAGCGATCACGGCGTCACGGCCGATCTGGGCTCAAGCACGGAGCTGACCCGAACCTGGGGAGAAGCGCGCCGGGTCCGTGCAGCCACGGCCGGTCATTTTATGGGAGCGCGATCACGCTCCCATCGGAGAAGCGAATTCAGCTGTCCCGCAGCGTCAGCTGATCGGCGAAGCGCTCCAAGCGGGCTCGGGGCTGAGCCGCCAGGGGAGCCAGGCAACTCACCGCCTCCATGCTCCAGCGATCCGCCAGGCTGCGGGCCGTGGCCAGGGCACCGCTCTCTCTGACCAGGGTCACCACTTGATCGGAGAGCGTCAGTGTCTCCTCGAGGTCAGCCGAGGCCATGGCATCGAGGCGTTCCCGGACCGCCTTGCGCTGGGGGCCGCGCAGGGCGCAGAGAACGGGCAGACCGCATATGCCCTGCAGCAGGTCGGTGCCCCGGGGCTTGCCGGTCCGCTCGGGATCGCTGAAGTCGAGGCAGTCATCGATTCCCTGGAAGGCAAGGCCTAACTTGCGAGCGAATCGGGTAACCGCCTCCCGGTGCTCCCGGGAGGCTTGGCCGATCCGGGCCCCGGCGATAGCGCAAGCCGCCAGGAGGGCCCCCGTCTTTCCCTGGGCGACCTGGATGTAGGGCGCCAGCTCTCCCGACCAGACCGAGCGCCGGTCGAGCTCCCGGAGCTGGCCATCGGCGATCTCGACGAGCGCATTGGATACGCTCCGGGAGATTTTGAAATCGCCCAAACGGGCGACCAGCGCGGCCGACCGGCCCAAGTAGTGGTCACCCACGCCGAGCGCCACCAGCGGCCCCGCTAGCGCAGCCACCGTGGGGGCGCCCCGGCGAGACGCCGCCCCGTCGACCACATCGTCATGGCACAAGGTGGCCGCGTGGAGCAGTTCCATGGCCGCCGCGCAGCGCAGCGCGGCGTCGGGCGGGTAGACCGGGCCGAGCTCGCAGGCGAGGAGCACCAGGCGGGCCCGAATCCGCTTGCCCCCGGCGCTCTGCATACGCGCCATGGGTGCCGCCACCAGGGCGGGGTCGGCAGCCAGAATCCAGCCCAATTGGTGCTCGATCGGATCCGCCTCCCCCAAAAGCTGGGCCAGGTTCTCCGGCTCCGGCCGGACGGCAGACCGGTAGGCGCTCCCGGCCAAGCGACGACCCACACGCCACCAGGTGGCTTGGCGGGCCCCTGCGGTGCGCGCCGCGTTGGCACCCGCCAGACCGCAGGCAGGGAGGATCTGACGGGCCGCCCACTCCGCACTGCCCGAGCGAGCGAGCTCGAAGCCGGCCGCCGCCAGCCCATCACCGAAGGCCGCCTCCACCTCTAAGTTGGCATAGCGGGATAGGGCCTGAGCAGCCTGGGCCAGGCAGTAATCACCCGCCAGCACGGCCAGGCCTAGAGACTCCTCGCCAAAGGCCGCCGAGCGGTGCCACTGCAAGGCCCGCTCGGTGAGTTCGGCAGCGGCCGCCACATGGACCGCACGGGCACCTTCGTGTCCAGCCGGGCCGGCCGCGCGGAGGGTGAAGCGGGCGGGCAGCCCCAAGTGCGACTGCGACCCCGCCAGGGCCTTACCCCAGGATAGATTGGCGACCACCTCGACTGTCTGGTGCTGAACTTGGGCGAGTCGCGGGCGCGTCCCGGGCGGGCCGGGCTCCCACGCCCGCTCCTGCAAGACCGCCGGGGAGAGCTGCGCGTCGGTCAAGACGAGAAGCTCCTCGCCCGACCCCAGGCCCAGAGGCAAGCAAGCAGAAGTGGTAGGACCACGACGACCACCAAGAGGAGGGCGAATTGGTGTGCCACCGAGGAGAGGCCGCTGCCCACTCCGACCAGAAGAGGCAGGGCAACGGCCAGGGCCAGGATCCACCACCGGCGCGAACCCCGCCCCAGCCGTCGGGGCAGGACCAGGGGATCCCCGGCCAGCGGCGCGAGCGCAAACAGCGCGGTCACCGCGACCAGCAGCACTGCCCCGATGACGATCCCAGCGAAGGTCATCAGGCCTCGCTGTCGGGATTGACAGCCGGTCCGGTCAGCCCCATGGCAGTCTCCGGCTCGAGGTCTGGCGGCGGTGGCGTGAGCAGATAAAAGGCGAAGGCGGCCAGGGCGAGACCGCCGCTCAGCATGGCGACCACACCCAGCCCACCGACACTGCCTCCCAGGGCCGAGCCGTTGAGGGCGGCGACCTCGGCCAGCAGGCCGGCGAGAACGGCCAAGGCGACCACGGCCAGGGGACGGCTCCGCTGCACCCAGGCCACCTGAGCGGAGGCGCAGGCGACCCAGCATCCCGCCAGGGCGGCCAGGAGCAGGATCGCGATTATCGGCCAGGCCATCAGGCGAACTCCGGCTCCTCAACGGCAGCAATCTCGCCACCAGCAAGCACTCTGTCCCCATCGTAGAGAACCAAAGACTGACCTGGCGCTATGGCAGCTTGAGGTTGCCCGAAGTGAACCGCGGCCCGCCCCGGGCCGGCATCCTGCCAGGTGGCCGCCACCGGCTGGCCGTGGGCCCGGAGCTGGGCCCAGCCCGAGCGCTCCCGCGCCGGGGAGAGGCCGTCGAGGAAGAGACAGTCGTCGACCTGACACTGGCCCCGGAGGAGGGTCCGCCAGGGCCCCACCACCAAGGTATTGCGAGCGAGGTCGAGGCGAACCACGTAGTGGGGTTCCGTGTCCGCCTGGCGCACCTGCAGACCCAAGCCCTGCCGCTGGCCAACTGTGTAGAAGGGCAGGCCCCGGTGCCGGCCCACCTCGGCCCCGGCCAGATCGGTGATGGGCCCGGGTTGGAATTCGCCCGCCAGCTCGCGCTCCAGAACGTCGCGGTGATCGCCCCCACCGACGAAACAGAGTTCCTGAGAGTCGGCCTTGTGGGCCACCCCCAGTTCCAGCGCCTCGGCCAGCGCTCGCACCGTCGGCTTCTCGAGTTCCCCGAGAGGAAGGATCAGCCGGGCCAGGAGCTCTTGGCTGCTCCGGTAGAGGGTGTAGGACTGATCCTTGCGAGCATCGACTCCCCGGTGCAGACTGCACCACCCCGAGGCACTTTCCCGGACCTGGGCGTAGTGGCCGCTGGCAATGTGGGTTGCGCCGACGGCGCCGACCCGGCGCCAAAGCTCCGAGAACTTGACCGTCTGGTTGCAGCGGATGCAGGGATTGGGGGTGCGACCGGCCGCGTACTGGCGGAAGAAATCGCCCACCACCGAACTCCGGAAGTGCTCCGCCATGTTGAGCACATAGTGGGCGATGCCGAGCCGGCTGCAGACTCGCCGGGCGTCCTCCACCGCGTCCAGCGAGCAGCAGCCGCCCTCGCCCCGCTCCATCTCATCGGTGCCCCAGAGCCGCATGGTCACGCCCACGGTGTCCACCCCCGAGGCCGCTGCCAGGGCCGCCGCCACCGAGCTGTCCACGCCGCCGCTCATGGCCACCGCCAGGACTGCACCCTGGGGCAGGCCGCGACCACCTAACCGAAGCGGCTCAACGGCGACGACCTGGCCCACCTGCTGGGCCAATTCCCGAGCCCGGCTGGCGCCGGAGCTAGGCACCGCCAGCTACCGCGGGCACGATGCTGAGCTGGTCGCCGGAACTGAGCGTGGCCTCCAGACCACCGGTGGTGCGGATGTCATCGTCGTTGCGGTAGACGTTGACGAAGTGGCGCAGCCCCCCGGTCGGCTCAAAGATCCTCGGTTGGAACCCGGGATATCTCCGCTCCAGATCCTGCAGCGCCTCGGCTACGGTGGCACCGTCCACCTCCACCTCGGAGGCACCCTTAGTCAACTGCCGCAGGGGACTGGGCACGCGCACCTTGACGCTCACTTAGAACTGCTCCGCACGCAATTCAGTATAGGTGGGGGCGTGATCATCCCGGACCGAGCTATCGCGAGGCCCCCACCCCGGGTCGAGGTTCAGGGGCGGCAGCGTCGCTTGGGACGGACTAGGAGGCCACCGTGGGTGGAGCGGCCGGGTGGGTCTGATCAGCCTCGGCGACGATCACCACGGCCGTGCCGTAGGCGATGATTTCGCTCACCCCCTGGGCCAATTCGTTGGAGTCGTAACGCATCGCCAGGACCGCGTTGCCGCCCAGCGCGGCGGCATGGCGAATCATCAATTCGTAGGCCTCCTGGCGGGCGTGGTCGCTCATCTTCATGAAGACGGTCTGGCGCCCGCCGACCAGCTGCTGCAGTCCGGCCCCGACGTTGCCGACCACAGAACGGGAACGGATCATCAAGCCCCGCACCACGCCCAGCTGGCGGACCACCTTGTAGCCATCAAAACTGGTGCCGGTGGTGACCCACAGCGGCGGCGTCTCGGTCCCGGTTTCGGGGGCTGGCTGATAGCTCATTTGCGCGAGTCTAGCAACCCACGGCGGGGACCGACGAGGAGCGCGGCAGGATCAGGGCCTGACCCTCGACGGGGCCATCGAGGTGGCCTTGGAGCAGCGCGTCATAGACGAATTGCGACCATGTTTCCATCTCCAAGTAGTAGACCCCGAGCTCGTCGACCGGGAGCAGCCGACCCTCCAGCTTGTCGCGTTCCCGGACCTCGACCGCAGCGCTTGCCGCATCGACCAAGATGAGCACACCAAGGTGGACCTGACCGACCGCGCCGGCGTCGTCCTTGAGCAGTCCCACGGCGTGTCCGGACAGCTCCTGGTCGCAGACCACCTCCTCGCCCCACTCGCGCAGACAGCCGGTGCGCCAGGCCGCCCGGCGGTCCCCGTCGCCGGCGTTGATGTGGCCGCCCACTCCGATCGTCACCTGGCCCCGCAGGCGGGGTTCGCTGCCGGCTCGGAGCCGGCGCATGGTGAGGATCCGGGGTCCGTCCCGCACCACCAGATGAGGGATGACCTGCTGCCACTCGGGCTCGCCCTCGACGGAAGACCGGGGCCGAAACTCCCCCCACTCTTCGATCACCTGGAGGAGTTCCGCCACCCCACCGAGCTTGAGCCCATTCCAGGAGCCGGCGGGCATGGCCCGCTCCCGGGGCACCACCAACACCAGCTCCCGGCCCGCCCCGCGGGCCACGGTCGGCGCCGAGGCTCCTGCGGCCGGCATGGGGGAAGGATAGGTCGCTCCGGGTAGGCTGGGCGAGATGCCCAGCCCGACCTTTTGCATCGTCGGTGCCGGATTGGCCGGTGGACGGGCGGCCATGTCCCTCCGCGACCGTGGCTTCGATGGTCGCGTTGTCCTGATCGGGGAGGAGAAGGAGCCCCCTTACGAGCGCCCGCCGCTCTCCAAGGGATACCTGAGCGGAGAACTGCCGCTGGCGAAGCTCTTCTTGCAGTCGGTCCAGTCCTACGCGGATCGGGCCATCGAGTGGCGGCCCCAGGTCAAAGTCACCGAACTCAGGCCGGGAGCGGGGACGATTCGTCTCGACGACGGCGAAGTGCTCGAATTCGGGCGCCTACTGCTAGCGACTGGGGCCCGACCCAGAGCCTTGAGCGTTCCCGGCTCCGATCTGGAGGGAATCGTCACCTACCGGAGCCTGGGCGAGGCTGACTGGCTCCTCGCCCAATTGAAGCGCCAGCCGGCCGTGGTAGTGGTGGGCGGTGGGTTCCTCGGCTCGGAACTGGCCGCAGCGGCACGAAGGCAGGGCTGCCCAGTCACCATCGTCGAGGTAGGGGACGCCTTCATCGCCCCGCTCGGTCGACAGGTGGGAGATTTCTGCGCCGACCTGCACCGCCAAGCTGGGGTGGAGATCCTCCTGGGAGAGTCAGTTTCCCGGTTTCTGGGACGCTCGCAAGTGGAAGCAGTCGAGCTGGCCAGCGGCCGGCGACTTCCCTGCGACCTTTCCCTGGTCTGCGTCGGCGTGGAACCGAACTCCCAGCTGGCCGTGGCGGCAGGGCTAGCGACCGACCCCGGCGTGGTGGTCGACGAGCACTGCCAGAGCTCGCTCGAAGGTGTGTTCGCGGCCGGCGACGTCGCCTCTTGGTGGAGCCCGCGCTGGCAGCAGCGGCTAAGGCTGGAGCACTACGACAACGCCCACCAGCAGGGGCTTTTCGTCGCTGGCGCGATGCTGGGCGACAGCTCCGTCTACGACCCCCTCCCCTATTTCTGGACTGAGCAGTACGACACCATGGTCCAGCAGGTGGGGATTGCCCGCAGCGGGGACGCGGGGATTGTCCGGGGTGACCCGGCAAGCGGTAGGTTCTCCCTCTTCCAAGTCCGGAGTGGCGCCCTCTTGAGCTGCATCGCGGTCAACCGCTTCCCCGACCTGGCCGCGGCGCGGCGGCTGATCAACTCCTGCGTCCAGATCCCGCCTGGGCTCCTGGAAGACCCTACCGTTGACCTTCGCGCCTGGTCGCAACAAGTCGAGGAGGAACTCGGACCAACGGAGTCGGCGTGACGAGTCCCCACTTAGGCTGAACGTAGGCCGGACGGCACGTGGCCGAACCGTCTCCGGCGCCAGGGCAGGAGGACCGGAAAGCCTCCGAGATGCCGACCTTCGGCTACGGCCGATCGTCGGCCAGGAGATTGAGGATCAGGCGGATGACTAGCTCTTTGTGGGGTGCCCCGCTCTCGGCGACGAGAAGGGCGAGCGCCACCAGGGCCGTGTCTGAGAATCTGGGCTGGCCATCGGCACCATGCAGGGCCCCATTGCGACGCAAGTAGTCAAGGAAGAGCAGCGACCCGATCCTCTTGTTTCCGTCCAGGAGCGGGTGGTCCTTGATCACGAAGTAAAGAAGATGTGCGGATCGCGACTCGCGATGGGATAGAGGGGCTCCCCTTCCCAGGTTTGTTCAATGTTGAGCAGGATCGACCGGAGCCCATCGCCTCGCTCCTGGCCGAAGAGGCCGGGGGCTTCTCCACGAGCAATGATGTCCTCGCGGAGGACGCGAATTGTGTCCCTTGCGTCGGCGATGTCGAGGACCGCCTGGCCCTCGTCGGTGACGAGTTGTTGGTGCCGTAGCGTCGACGAGATCAAGGCGAAGGCCTGCTCAGCCTCCACGCCCCGGGCTCGAAGTCGGCGCTCGTTGAGGGTGTAGCCCTCAATCAGGTGATTGCGAAGTGTTTTGGTCGCCCAGACCCGGAACTGGGTGCCACGCTTGGACTTGACGCGGTATCCGACGGAGATGATGACATCGAGGTTGTAGAGGGTAGTCGGGCGATCGCCGCCGGAAGCGATGTGCAAAATTTGCACATTGCCTTCACGGTCCAACTCGTTTTCTCGAAAAACGTTCCCGATATGGCGGGTGATGACCGTCCGGTCACGGGCGAACAACTTCCCCATCTCTGCCTGGGTTAGCCAGACGGTCTCGTCCCCAACTACGACCTCGACCCGAGACTCCCCATCCGGCGCCTCGTAGACCACGATCTCGCCCGCTCTGTCGCTGCCTGGCGCATCCGTCATACCGCTTACCTTCACATAGATTCTGAGACTTCAAGCTCCTTCAAGATGGGCTTGCCTCCTCCAATTCCGTCCCTCAGAGCCGCCAGCGTGGTGCACTCGATCGAGGGAGCCCCGGTGGCAAGAGCCCTTGGAGCTTCCCGGAGGCAGCGCACTCTCCGACGAGGACCGCGGCCTATCCCCCTATTCCAAGACGTTTTCTGGTGATCTCAATTGCCGTGGGGTTGTCGTCCACCAGCAGGTAGCGCCGGCCCCAGGCCTGGGCGGCCACCCCGGTGGTCCCACTGCCGCAGAAGAAGTCGGCCACCAGGTCGCCCTCCCGGCTGGAGGCCCGGATGATCCTCTCCAAGAGGGCGACGGGCTTCTGGGTCGGATATCCGGTGCGCTCGGCTCCCCTGGTGGGAACTATGGTGAGCCACCAGGTGTCGGTCGGCAGCTTGCCCCGAGCCGCCTTCTCGGGCCCCACCAATCCGGGTGCCATGTAGGGAATGCGCTCGATCTCGGCGCGCTCGAAGATCCAACGATCCGACTTCGCATACCAGAGGATGCTGTCGTGCTTGCGGGGCCAGCGGTCGCGCTGCCGCCCCCCGTAGTCGTAGGCCCAGATGATCTCGTTGAGGAATCGATCGGGGCCAAAGATCCCGTCCAGCAAAAGCCGTACGTGATGGGTGGTGCGGTAGTCGAGGTGCAGGTAGAGCGAGCCGTGTGCCCGGAGGGCCCGATGGATCTCGACCAGGCGCAGGCGAAGGAACTCCAGGTGCGCCTCCAGTCCACGGTCATCGCGATAGCTGTGCCGGGAGATCACCTGGAATTGGTACTCCCGGCCGGCGAAGCCGCGGCGCCGGCCCTCCCCTGATCCGGTCCGGATGGTCTCCAGGCGCCGCACCTGGCCGGTTGCGAAGGGCGGATCGATGTAGACAAGGTCGAGCGACTGGTCCGGCAATTTGCGGAGCACCTCCAGGTTGTCGGCCAAGATGACCTCGCCGGAACCGGGCCTCGAGACCCCGCCGAGCGCTGCTTTTGCCAAGGTCGGGCCATGATCGCACCCCCTGGTGCCTGGTCGTGCCTGCTGTTCAGGACAGCAACGCCGCCTCGATCCGGAACTCGTGGGGCACCACTGCGGTAGGGTCGATCCATGGTTGTTCGGGTACGGCCGGCGGCGGCCGAGCGATGGGACGACCTGGTCACGGTGTTCGGTCGCCGAGGGCGTGACCCGTCGTGGTGCTGGTGCCAGCGCTACCTCGGCTCAGGGACTGACCAGCGCCCGGACCGAGACAACCGCCGGGCTCTCCAGCAGGAAATCGCTCATGCCGCCCGACCTCCGGGTCTGATCGCCTATCTGGATGATCGGCCCGTGGGCTGGACCAGAGTCGGGCCCCGTTCGGCCTTTCCCCGAGTTCAGGGAAACAGGGCTTTGGCCAAAGTGCTTCCCGATGATCCGGGCGCCTGGTGGATAACCTGCTTCGCCGTCGATGGTCGGTACCGGGGATCCGGCGTGGCCTCAGCGCTGCTCGATGCCGCCGTCGACTTCGCCCAGGAGCACGGCGCGACCGCCGTCCAGGGCCATCCCGTCGACGTGGCCGCCTGGCGAGGTACTCGAGTCAGCGGGGCGGCGCTCTTCACCGGGACAATGGCCATGTTCGTCGCCGCCGGCTTCTCCGAAGTTGGGCGAACATTCGCCGCCCGGCCCGTGATGCGGCGGAAGCTATCAGCTCCGCGTGGGGTGACAGAAGCAACGGCTTAGGACACTTAGTCCTAAAAGGCAGTCACCCTCTCATTCTCAGGGGCCGATGCTTCTACCCACATTTGTCCGTAAGCTAATGGCCAGTGAGCGACGACGGTCAGGCGCGCGTGCGGGTGGCGATCACCGGGATGGGTCTGGTGACGCCAATCGGCACCGGAGTAGATGCGGTCTGGGAGAGCCTGACCCAGGGCCGGTCCGGGATCGGAACCATCACCCAATTCGACGCCTCCGAGTATCCAACTCAGATCGCCGCGGAGGTCAGGGACTTCGATCCTGAGCTCTACATGGATCGTAAGACCGCCCGCCACGTGGCCCGCTACTGCCGGCTTGGACTGGCCGCTGCCCGAATGGCGCTGGCCGACTCAGGCCTGAAGCCGGAGGAGATGGGACCCGACGACGTCGGCGTGGTGGTCAGCTCCGGTGCCGGCGGCATGGAGGAGATTGAGCGCGGCCACCAGGTGCTCATCGACCGCGGCATCGGCCGGATCAGTCCCTTCATGGTGCCGATGATGATCACCGACATCGCTTCGGGCCTGATCGCCATCGAGCTCCGCTGCGGCGGTCCCAATTACGCGGTGGTCAGCGCCTGCGCCTCCAGCGGCCATGCCCTCGGGGACGCCGCTGAGGTGATTCGCCGCGGCGACGCGGTCGCCATGATCGCGGGAGGAGCAGAGGCGGCCATCACGCCCCTGCTGATGGGCGCCTTCTGCCAGCTGGGCGCGATGAGCAGGCGCAACGACGACCCCGCCGGCTCCTCCCGCCCCTTCGATCTCAGCCGGGACGGCTTCATCATGGGCGAGGGCTCGGTGATCATGGTTCTCGAGGAGATGGAGCACGCCCGGGCCCGGGGGGCCCGGATCTGGGCTGAGCTACTGGGCTGCGGCTCGACCGCGGACATGTACCACTTCACCGCCCCCGATCCCCGGGGCAACGGCGCCGCCCGGGCCATGCAGAAGGTGATGCGCAAGGCCGGACTGGTGGCGGAGGACATCGACTACGTCAACGCCCACGGCACCTCGACCCCGCTGGGGGACCTGGCCGAGACGCTGGCGATCAAGCAGGCTTTGGGCGACCGGGCGACCCACATCCCGGTGAGCTCGACCAAGTCGATGAGCGGCCACCTGCTCGGAGCGGCCGGGGCCCTGGAGGCGGCCGCCTGCGTGCTCGCGATCGCCAAGGACATGGTGCCCCCGACCATCAACCTCGAGCTTCCCGATCCCGATTGCGACCTCGACTACGTGCCCAACCAGGCCCGACCGGCCCGTATCGACGTCGCTCTCTCCAACTCTTTCGGCTTCGGCGGGCACAACGCGTGCCTGGCGCTGGGCCGAGTAGCGGCCTAGCCAGAACCAGGAGATCAGACCGTGAGCGAACCTTCGATCAATGACGCCCCCGGGGCCAGCCTCGACTTCGCCGAGATGCAGAAGCTGGCCGCGGATATCCTCGGGGTGGATCCCGACCGAGTCCAGATGGAAGTCAGCTTCGCCAAGGACCTGGCGGCGGACTCCCTGGACATCGTCGAGCTGATCATGGCCATCGAGGACCGCTACCACGTCTCGCTCCCCGAGGAGAAGCTGGAGCACATGAAGAAGGTCGGTGACCTTTGGGAGTTCCTCCTCACCGCCAGTGACGCGCCGTGAGCGTCTCCAGTCTGACCCTGGGCCGGCCGGTGGGACTGCTCTTTCCCGGCCAGGGAGTGCAACGGGCCGGGATGGGCCGGCAGCTGGCGGCGATCTCAGACGTCGCCGACAAGGTCCTGACCCGAGCCCAGGACATCCTGGAGATGCCGGTCCGGCGGCTTTGCTTCGACGGCCCCGACGCCGAGCTCCACCGCACCGAGAACCTCCAGCCCTGCCTGATGGCCGTCTGCTGGTCCGCCTTCGCCGCCTACCAGGAGCGCTTCGGCCTGGAGAGCGTGGAGATGGTGGCCGGCCACAGCATGGGTGAGATCACCGCCTGCGCCGCCGCCGGGTCGATCTCCTGGGAGGCCGCCCTGCTGCTGGTGCGGGAAAGGGGACGCTTGATGGCCGACGCCGCCGTCTCCACCCCGGGGCAGATGCTGGCCATCGTCGGGCTGCTGGAGCCTGAGGTGGAGCAGATTCGCCTCACCGCCAGCGAGGCGGGCGGGATCTGGCTGGCCAACTTCAACGCCCTCGACCAGTTCATCCTGAGCGGCGAGAGTGCCGCCATTGCGGTTGCCGAGCGCCTGGCCACCGAGGCCGGGGCGCGCCGGGTACTGGTCTTGGAGGTTCCCTTGGCGGCCCACTCCCCGCTCATGGTGCGGGCCTCGGCCAAGCTCGCGGAGGCGGTTCGGGCGCTGCCTCTGCGGGCCCCCCAGATCGCCTTGATCGGGAACGGGACGGGGTTGGCCATCAACACCGTCCGCTCGCTGCGGGCGGAACTGAGCGGGCATCTCCTTCGCCCGGTTCACTGGGCCCGCACCATGACCTCTATGCAGGCGCTCAAGGTGGGGACCGTGGTGGAACTGGGGCCGGGCCGGGTTCTGGCCAGCCTGGCGGCCAAACACATGCCCGGGGTGGTGACCTGGAACGCCGACGAGCTCCTGGTCGAGGGCGCCCAGTAGAGTGGATCTCGACCTCTCCGGCCGGCGGGCCCTGGTCACCGGGGGCGGCAAGGGGATCGGCGCCGCCATCGCCCGCGAGCTCTCGCAGATGGGAGCCCGAGTGGTCGTCAACTACCGATCCGACCAAGCGGCGGCGGAGTCGACCACCCACGAACTCGGCGACGCCAGCTCCTACCAAGCCGACGTTGGGGACCCGGCCCAGGTGGCCGAGATGGTCGCCCAGGCCGGGCCTTTCGACGTCGTGGTCAACAATGCCGGCCTGCTCCGTGACCGACTTCTCTTGCGCATGACCACCGAGGACTGGGACGCGGTGCTGCGTACCGACCTCTCGGCCGCATTTCACGTGACCAAGGCGGTTGTTCCCCACATGCTCAAGGGACGCTGGGGCCGGATCGTCAACATCAGCTCGATCGTCGGTTTGGGCGGCAACCCCGGCCAAGCCAACTATGCCGCCGCCAAGGCCGGTCTGGTGGGTCTGACCAAGTCGGTCGCCAAGGAGCTTGGCTCTCGTAACATCACCTGCAACGTGGTCGCGCCGGGATACGTGCACACCGAGCTGACCGCCTCCTCGATGACCGAGGACATGCTGGCCGAGCTGATCAAGATGACGCCCCTGCGGCGCCAGGGCGAGGCCGAGGAGATCGCCGCAGCGGTCGCCTTCCTCTGCAGTCCGGCGGCGGCCTTCATCACCGGCGAGGTTGTCGTCGTCGACGGCGGCCTCTCCGCCTGACCAAGCGTTATCTCGCGACGATGAACGCCGTCGAGTTCGAACGGATCTGTGATGCCTTTCGGGAAGCCGATCGCGCCCAAGATGTCGCCCCCCTGGCGGCCGTACTCGATCCCGAGGTGGGCTGGGCCTCGACGCGGTCAGGCCCGGGCAACTGCCATTCCCGAGATGAGGTGCTGAACGTCTGGAGGTCGGGACTGGCCCGGGGAATGGTCGGCCACGTGGAAGAGATGGTCGAGGTCCGCGGGCGCATCCTGCTCATCCTCCGGCGCCACCATCCGGGAAGAGGACGGCGGCGTCTGGGAACCCATGTCCTCTCGGTCCACCAGGGCCAGGTCACCCAGATCCAGGACTACTACTCCCGCAAAGAGGCACTCCAGGCGCTTGAGCCGCATCGCATGGGAGGCGACTGAGAGCCATCCCCGCCCGCGGTTTCCCTAGAATCGCCGCCCAAAGCGGGACAATCGCGCGACCGCAAACGTAGGTGGACACTATGGAAGAATCGTTAGCCAACGGGCGTCAGTTCATCTATCGCCAGGCCCGGGTCCTGGAGCGGCGTCTCTTCGCCTCTCGGTACGAGGGCGCCCCGCCCAGCGGTGTCATCGACGCCCCGCGCGCCTACCGAAACGAGGACGGTGGCTTCGGCCAGGGGTTACCCTGGGCGCTGAGCACCCCTGGATCTCCGCCGGCGCCGGCTACTGCCGGAAACTGCTGGAGGAAGCCGAGCTGCCCGATGGCGGCCACGACCTGTCCGAGATCCTCATCTTCCTAGATCACAATCCCGAAAGAGAACGAGCGGATCCGATCGCCCAGGCAGTGGTCGCCCGTCTCCCCCAGGCTGCTCAGTTTCGCCGGGATTCCGAGTCCAGTGAGTACGGCCTGACCGCGCTCCACCTGGCACCCTGACCGGACAGCCGCTGGCGTCCACTCTTCAGTAATGGCCATATCCGGGCCCACCTTGATCGCCTGCTCCAAGACCAGCAGGCCGATGGCGGCTGGCCGATCTCCTGGGAGCCTCCCAGCCAGGCAGCCAGCCTCGCCCGGCGCGGGATCGAGAGTCTGCGCGCCCTCAACGCCCTGACCGCCTACGGTCGGCTCCAGCCCCGCGGCTGAGGGGCGGCGCCCGGCTAAGGTGGCGACGGGATTCGAGCTCCCGTAGGTCATTGTGAAGCTGGTTCCGCCGGAACCGAGGGCGGAGGGCGAGGAGACGTCAGCTCCGTTCTGGACGATGGCCAGGCCGGTCTCCAGGCTGTTAGGCCCGTTGTCGCTGATGGCGCTGAAGGTGGTCGGGGAGTAGGAGGCCAGCGGGTAGACCTGGCCGGTGCTGCTGTCGGTAGGAGCCTCAACGATCCACTCAGCAGTGCCCCCGGGACCACTGTAGGTCTGCACGGTAGAGAAGGAATGTCCGGTCGTGTTGTCGGTCAGGGTTATCTGCCAGAGTGTTCCACTCAGCTGGCCGATGACCACGGTCAAAGAGTCGCCCGGTCTGACTGCCGTGGCCAAGGAGATGGGGGTCTCCGGGGCGGGCACGATCTCCCACCATGGCATCACGTCAAACCCGCCGGCAGCACTGGCGTCGGGGTACTCGTCGACGCCGGCCTGGATCAGCGAGGAGTTGCCGTAGCCGTCCACGCCCACCCACTCGGAGAGGTTGGTTCCGGCAAGAATGGGGGTGGTCAGGCTGGGAACCGTGAAAGTTCCGGTGATCCGGGTGTCTGAGCCGCTCTCCTCGACATATCCCGACCAGGCCGCGTTGGAAGCGATGTTGTTGAAAAGAGTGCTCGAAGCGGTAGCCTCGGAGCGTACCGGTAGCAGCCCCCGCTGGGTGACTGATCCGAGCAGACCAGCGCTCATCAGGATTAGGGAGATTCCCAACCCGAAGAGTGGGATGCGCCAACCGCCCGGGGAGCGGCGATGGGGGTTCCGGTCCGGCCCACCCGGGCCACTATCCCTAGACGGCTCCAAGAGTCGCGTGTGCTGTGACATCAAGCCAAGTTCCCTGTAACGAAGGCCCGACCATCAGTGGCTAACCTCTCCCTTCACCCTACATGGATGGCCAGTAAAACATGGGCTTTTTGGGGCATATGACGGCCTTGTGACAAATGTCGCGGCGGAGTCACCCGCTGGCTAGCCGAGTGCTGTGAACTCCGGGAGAGGAGCGTCGGCGGCCTCGTTGGCGACCAGCATCGACTCCACCTCGGCGGCAGCGGGACCTTCCTCGAGCAGCGCCAGGAATGCCTCCACCTGCGCCTTGGGGCCCTCGACCACCACCTCTACCTGACCCCGGGCTCCATTGCGCACCCAACCGCGCAGCTGGAGGCGCCGGCCGTGGTGACTGGCGAAGGCACGAAAGCCGACCATCTGCACTCGCCCCGCGATCTGGCAGCGCCTCCGTACCGTGGGGTCCGTGCCCAGCTGGCCAGCGCCTGGCATCGGTTACTTGGCGATGGTGCGCTCCCCTTCCTCCTTCCGGGCCAGCATGAAGAGGAGGTCAGAGAGCCGGTTGAGATAGCGGATCACCTCGGGATTCTCCAGCTCACCACTGCGGGAGATGGTGACGGCGCGCCGTTCGGCCCGCCGCACCAAAGTCCGGGCCAGATCGATGGCCGCCGCCCCGGGGTTGCCCCCGGGAATCACGAAGCCGTCGGGAAGACCGACCGTGGCCTCGAGGTGGTGAACCTCGGCTTCCAGGGCGTCAACCGCCTCGGCGGCGAGAGTCGGGAAATGGGCCTCCAGCTTGTAGCGCTGGCCCTTGCCGGTCGCCAGCTCGGCCCCCACCGTGAAGCACTCCCGCTGCAGCTCCAGGATCCTCTCCTGGACCGCCGCATCAGTACAGAGCGAACGAGCCAGGCCGAGGGCCGAGATGGCCTCGTCCAGGGCACCATAGGCCTCGGTGCGGAGATCGTCCTTGGCAACCCGACCACCGTAGAGAAGACTGGTCTCACCGCGGTCGCCGCCCTTGGTGGTGATGCTGGAGGGCGCCACCGATCAGGTGCCTCCGACCGCGACCGGAACTGGCCGATGCCGTTGGGCGCGCTCCTCCTCCACCTGCTTGGTGGCGGCTATCGCCGCGGTGGTGGCGTCGCCCACCGCAGTGGTGACCTGGCGAGTCAGCTGGGAGCGGACATCGCCGGCCGCATAGATGCCCCTAACCGAGGTCATCATGTTGGCGTCGGTCAGGTAGTAGCCGTTCTCGTCGTGGTCGGCATGCACCGCCAAGAGGCCGGTGTTGGGCAGGAAGCCGACGAAGATGAAGACTCCGCCCACGGGGAGGGTCTCCAGCTCTCCGCTGGGAAGATGGCGGAGCCGGACCCCGCTGACGTGGCCATCCTCGCCGCTGATCTCCTCGACCACGCGATCGAGCAGGAAGTCGACCTTGCCGTTCTGGTGAGCTCGCTCGACCAAAAGCGGCTGGGCCCGGAACTCCTCGCGGCGGTGGACCACGGTCACCTCGCTGGCGTAGCGGGTCAGGAAGGTGGCCTCCTCGATGGCGGCGTCTCCCCCACCGATGACGGCCAGGTGCTGCCCTTTGAAGAAGGCCCCATCGCAGACCGCGCAGTACGAGACCCCCCGGCCGGCGAACTGCTCCTCACCGGGGACATCTAGCTTGCGGGGATGGCCCCCGGCGGTGATGATCACGGCTTCGGCGAGGTAGGGATCCCCCTCTTCGAGGTCGATCCGTTTCAGGCCGTCGGGTTGCGGGGTGATCGCGGTGACCCGAGCGGTCACTATCTCGGCGCCGAACTGGAGCGCGTGCTCGGCCATGGTGGCCGCCAGCTGGGGCCCCTTGATCGAGGCGAAGCCGGGGTAGTCCTCGACGTCCTCGGTGTTGTTGAGCTCGCCTCCAGGAATTCCCGCCTCAAGAAGCAGGGTCCGCTTCAGAGCGCGGCCCGAATAGAGGGCGGCGGTGAGCCCGGCCGGGCCCGCCCCGACGATGGCGATTTCATACTGGCGCTCGTTCAAGGGAAACCTCAGGCTAGCCGGGTCGAACTGCTGGAAATTCTACCCAGGGCCAAGCTCGCCCAAGCGGCCTAGCCAGAAGTCAGACGGCGGCCTTGGCCTTGGCCTTGGCAAAGTCGGGCCGAATCAGGCCCGAGCCAGAGATGGCCCGCGATCCACCCTTGGCCGAGTACTGCTTCCAGACCTCGTTCCCGCCCCTCTTCCAGGTCACACTGGGCTTGGCAAGCAGCACCGGGTCCACCCGTTTGGCGTACTTGCCCACCTTGCCGATCACAGAATCGAGCAGGGTGTCGCCCAGCATGTGGGGCTGGAGGCCCAAGTCGAGCAGATGCTGGTGCTTGGCGTTGTAGTAGTGGCTCTCGGTCTCGAAGCGGGGATTGGGGATATGGGAGACCGCCGTCTCCAGACCGTGCTGGGCCCGCGCCAGTGAGACCAGCTCAGCCAGCTGGTTGATGCTGAACTGCTCGGTGAATTGGTTGAAGACCCGGCACTCGCTGCGCTTCGCGGGATTCTCCAGGGCCAGGGTGATGCAGGCCATGGTGTCGCGAATGTCCAGATAGCCGCGGGTCTGGCCCCCTTTGCCGTAGACGGTGAGCGGCTGCCCCACCGCCGCCTGGACGCAGAAGCGATTGAGCGCTGTCCCCCAGATGGAGTCGAAGTCGAAGCGGGTGGCCAGGTCATGGTGCAGCACGGTGTCCTCGGTCTCCACCCCGTAGACCACCCCCTGGTTGAGGTCGGTGGCCCGGATCCCCCAGACCCGGCAGGCGAAGTGGATGTTGGCGCTGTCGTGCACCTTGGAGAGGTGGTAGATGCTGCCCGGCACCTTGGGGAAGGGAAGCCGGTCCCGGCGTCCGTTGTGCTCGATGTCGAGGTAGCCCTCCTCGATATCGATGTTGGGGGTGCCGTACTCGCCCATGGTGCCCAGCTTGATCAGGTGGCAGTCGGGCACCCGATCACGGATGGCGAAGAGCAGGTTCAGGGTGCCGGCCACGTTGTTGACCTGGGTGAAGACAGCGTGGTCCCGGTCGATCATCGAGAAGGGAGCGCTGCGCTGCTCGGCGAAATGGACAACCGCTTGGGGCTGGAACTCGGCGAAGAGCTGATCCACGGCAGCGAAGTCGGTCAGGTCGGCACGGCGCCACTCGATGGCGTTGCCGGTCAGCTCCTGCCAGCGCTTGACCCGCTGGGGCATCGACCTGATGGGCAGCAGGCTGTAGGTGCCCCCCTCCCGGTCCCAACGCCGGCGGGCCAGGTTGTCGACCGCCACCACCTGATGACCGAGCCGGGATAGGTGCATGGCCATGGGCCAGCCGATGTAGCCGTCGGCGCCCAGAACCAAGACGGTCAGGCCGCTGGCTCGGCTTCTGCTGGTCATCACTCGATCTCCCTCCCGCCGAGCGCCCAGGGGGCGTCAGGGGCGATCCGGCCTGGGGTACTCGGACTGGCTGACCCGGCGGTCATCGTCCGATGTTGCCAGAGGTGGCGCGAGGGCGTCAATCCAAGATGCCCCGGCCGGGCAGATTCTAAGCCAGTACTCAGTCAGCAAGCCAGGTCTGGATGACCTGGTCGACTTGGGTGATGGGGATCGCGAAGGCACCCGAGCCCGTTTCGGCGGCCAAGGTGAGGATTCCCACCACCTGGCCTTGGGGGCTGATCATGGGGCCGCCGCTGTTGCCGGGGAAGATCTTGGCCGGAATTCGAATCAGTCCGGTGTAATCGGAGAGCTCTCCAGGTTTGGCGTCATTGACGGTGGCGCTCTCGTTGAGTCCGTTGATCCGGGAGTCGGTCACCGGAGAATGGCCGGTAGCTCCCTGGGCGGCCAGGACCGCCACCGGCTCCCCAACCGGGGGCAGGGCGTCGTCGATGGGCAGCGGTTGCTCGCGCAGGTCCCAGACGTGGATCTCGGCCAGGTCCAGCTGCGGATCGTCGTTGATCACTTCGGCGGCGTACTGCTGTCCCGAGGCCATAACCACGTGGAAGCTCTGGCCCATGTGGACCACGTGGTCGTTGGTAAGAAAGTCGCCCGCGGCGTCGAGCGGCCAGGCGGTTCCCAGCTCCTCGGACGTGGTGCCGACCGCCACCACCATGACGATCTCGGGCAGGTCACTGGCGGCGACGGCGTCGAGCTGCTGCGCCGAGTCGTTGGGCGTGGGAGTTGAGGCGCTGGAGCTGGGGCTGAACCGGGTGATGGGATGGGCCGGCGGGTGCTGCCGGGTGGCGATCACCACCGCCCCTGAGGCGATCACCAATCCCATCGCCACGATCACCAGCATCGACACCGTCCGTCGCGCCGGGTGCCGGCGGCGGGAAACCTCGCCCGCGTCGAGGGTGAAGGGGTCCGCCAAAGACGCTTGCCCGGCTGGCCAGACGGACGGCTCAGGAGAGAAGGGAACCCAGGGCAGGGGAGCTTCGCGGCTGCGGCCATCGCCGGCGGCCTGGTCGCCGTCCTTGGCGTCGGGCTCGTAATCCGTAGTCACACCTCTAGCTTGGCGAAGTACTCCTCGGTCGGCGGCGGGCACCGTCAGCATAGACCCGGGTGAGCAAAGTGCCACTTCGGCCTGCCCGGCCGTCGGGAAGAGGTCCCTCAGCCGCCGGGGCTATCTGACCTACCCCCTCTAGAAGACAAACGCCAGCCGGGACCAGAAGGTTCCATGGCGTGGGTAGGTCAGGTGGCGCAAGGCGTGCCGGGAGCGGGACTCGAACCCGCACGCAGTGACCTGCACAGCGCCCTGAACGCTGCGTGTCTACCAATTTCACCATCCCGGCCGCAGTCGAGAATCGTAACGGACGACCGCCGTCGCTCCGGATCTCTCGGGGCCCCGGTCTCGCCTAGAGACTCCAGTCAGCAACCTTGCGAAAACGCTGGCTGGGAGCGCCCACCGCCGAGACCCCGGGCACGTGTACCGAACTCAGATGGACGTAGACATCGACCGGGGTGTAGAGGAAGACCGCCGGGAGGTCGGCGTGGAGCCGCTTGGCAACCTCCCGATAGGCACCCTGGCGAGCCGCCGCGGTAGAGGCCGTAGCCAGTTCGTCCAAAGCGTGATTGAGGTACAGGTCCGGAGCCGACTGACTGAAGTTGAGCGACTGGCCCGGCTCGACCCCCGAGCGCCAGAAGGAAGTCAGATCGGAGTCGGGACCGTTATCGAAGCCGATCAGAGCAAACTGGAACTGCTCCTGGGACAAAGTCGTGGAGACGAATTGGCCCTCGGGGAGCACCTTCACCTTGACCAGAAAACCCTTGGCGTCGAGCTGGTTGGCAATTCCGTCGGCCGCCTCGGGGAGGGGGTCGAGGTGGGGCACGTCGAGGGTGAGGCTGAGCGGCTGCCCGGACTGCTCCCAGAGGTGCGAGGTCGAAGAGCGGCTCCATCCCGCCGCTTTGAGCAGAGTGGCAACTGGAGGTAGCGCCGCCCCAGCCGAGTTGGAGCTGGCCGCCCAGGAGATGGAGTCGGGCAGAGGCCCGTACTGGGGATCCCCCAGACCGGCTAGGGACTGCTTCAGCAAGGCCCGCCGATTGATCGCGGTGGCGATCGCCTGCCGGACCGGAAGGGAGTCCAGCGACGGCGCCTCCTCGTTCATCAGTAATTCGACGAAGGCGTAGGTGGTGATACGGGAGCGCACCAAGCCAGCTGGCAACCCCTGCAGATCACTGGGAGTCGCCGCCAGCCAGCCGTCGACAGTGCCCTGGGCGAGCAACTCATCGACCGCCGCCGGACTGGGTTCCAGGCGCAGCTGGAAACCGTCCAGGACAGGTCTGGGCCGGTAGTGGGTGTTGCGCGCGAGAGTCACCTGGTCAGCACCATTGCCAACGACCCGGAAGGGACCTGCGCTCGGAGCGAAGAGGGCGTCGGTCCGTTGTCCGCCGCGGAAGAACAGCTCGGGCTGAGAGTGGTAGTGGGCGGCCGGCAGCAGGGCATCCTCGGCCGCCGTGGGGAAGCTGGTGGAGGGGCCAGGCAGGACGAAGGTGCCGGACCAGAGCGAACCGGCGAAGAGCGAGACGCCGGTCCAGGGGGCAGCAATCTCGGGATTGGGGAATTTCGAGGACTGGAGGACAGCCAGGGTGAAGGCGACATCCTTGGTGGTGATAGGTCGGCCATTGGACCAGCGCCGCTTAGGCGAGAGGGTGAAGTGGTAGTGAGATCCCCCATCCTCGGCGCGCCAGCTGGTCGCCAATCCCAGTTCCGTGGTTCCGCTCGGTGAGGCTCTCATCAGGCCCGGACCGGTGAGCGCCCCCACGATCCGGGCCACGGGGTCGCTCGGAGTCAGCAAAGGGCTGAGCGGCGAAGGGCCTACCGGCGCCACTACCGCCTCGACGTAGACCTGGTGAGTCGCCAGAGTCCCGAAGGAGATGGTGAAGGCCGCCAGGCCCCCCAGGACCACGACCGCGCTACCGCCCAACGCGAGGAGCCGGAGCGGATGTCGGGCAGGACTTAGGAAACCTCCGGAGGGATGCCTGCCGCCTAGCTGGTTCCCAGCCGAATCTGCACCACGGCGACCAGAGCGAAGGCCACCACCAGCCAGATCGAAACGCGAAAGAGGACCTTTTCCAGGCCTCGGCGGGTTCGATAGCCGCCACCCATGTCCGTCCCGCCCCCGATCGTGCCGCCAAGGCCGCTTGACTTTGGGGTCTGGAGAAGAATGGTGACGATCACCAAGATCGCCAGAATCATCTCGAGGATGCCGATCGCGGACTTCACGGGGCCTCCGCCACAAGACCGGGCGGATTATAGCCCGGACCCGGGTGGCCGCCCTCGAGCGAGACCTCGTCGAAGTGGCTGGGCTCGACCGCCTCGGCCAGCTGCCAGGCGGTCGCCTCCACCAGCTGGCCCGACTCCACTGAGATCACCACGTAGTGGTATCCAGCCCAGGCCCTGTCCGTGTCGAACTGGCTGGGGCGGGCGGGATGATCGGGATGGGTGTGATAGAAGCCGAGTACCTCCTGGCCCACCTCGCGAGCCCATTTCTCAGCCTGGATGATGTCCCTGGGATCGAGCTCGTAGCGGTCGTGGCGGCGATCCTGGACCAGGTTCCTACCCTCAAAGACCTCGCTCACCGCGGCCGAGTCATCTCCCGATGTCCCAATCAGAACTCCGCAGCCCTCATAGGGGTAAGCGGCTTCGGCGAACTTTCGCATGCGTTCGAAGATCTCCCCGGGAAAGAGCAACGCCTGCCCTCTGGCAACGCTCACGGCGCTCCGTACAGCCCTGAACTCAAGTAGCGAGCGCCGCCGTCAGGGAAGATAAGCACCACCACACCGTCGCGCAGGCCCTCCTCGACAAGCCGCTCAACCCCCCACAGCGCCAGCCCTGAAGAGTGTCCGGTCAAGATACCTTCCTCGCGGGCCAGCCGAGCGGCCAGATCGTAGGCGGCCCCAGTCGGGCCTGCCAGGCTGCGGTCGGCCACGGCGGGGTCGTAGATCCCAGGAACGATGGCGCTGGCCATGTGCTTGAGACCCTCCAGGCCGTGGAATGCGTCCTCCGGCTGCAGGCTGACGCAGGTGATCGCTGGATTGAATTCCTTGAGGCGCCGCGAGGTTCCGATGAACGTTCCCGAGGTTCCCAGGCCGGCCAGGAAGACCGTCACCTCCCCCTCCGTCTGCTCCCAGATCTCGACGGCTGTGGTGTCGTAGTGGGAGCGCCAGTTTAAGGGGTTGTTGTACTGGTCAGGGGTGAAGTAACGGTCGGGGTCACCTACCTGGATCTCCCGGCAGAGCAGGATGGCTCCATCCGAACCCTCCTGGGGATCGCTGAGAACGAGCTCGGCACCGTAGGCGAGCATGAGTCGGCGCCGCTCGTCACCGACGTTGTCGGGGACCACCAGCTTGACGGGGAATCCGAAGGCGGCACCGAGCATGGCGTAGGCGACCCCCGTGTTGCCGCTGGTGCTGTCCAAGAGCATCTGCCCCCGGCCCAGCTGGCCACTTCTCTGGGCCTCCACCACCATCCGTAGCGCGGGGCGGTCCTTGACCGACCCCCCGGGGTTCATGAACTCCGCCTTGCCCAGCACCCGAAGGTCGGGAGCCGCGTCCTCAAAGAGGCGGATCCTTAGCAGCGGGGTGTGGCCGATGCAGTCTGTGATGAGCCGTCCGGGCGGTGAGGGAAGGACCTGTAGCCCCTTCTCGGCTGAACTCGGCATATAGCCCACTGTAGCAGTCGGGATTCGCCCTCCTAGGAAGGAGGCGGACTCTGCCGACGGGTGATCCAATCGCCCTTGGCAAACCGCGCCGAGCTGCCCAGCTCGCGCTCGATCCGGAGCAGGCGGTTGTACTTGGCCGTTCGCTCTCCCCGGGAGGGAGCACCGCTCTTGATCTGGCCTGCGCTGACCGCGACGGCAAGGTCGGCGATGGTGGTGTCCTCAGTCTCCCCGGAGCGGTGGCTGATCACGATTCCCAGGCCGTGGCGCTGCGCTTGCTGGATCACGTCCAGGGTTTCGCTGAGGGTACCGATCTGGTTGAGCTTGATCAGGATCGCGGTGGCCACGCCTTCGTCGATCCCCCGCTGCAGGCGGGCCGGGTTGGTCACGAAGATGTCGTCGCCGACCAGCTGCACCTGAGTTCCCAGCCGTTCGGTGAGCTCCACCCAGCCCGCCCAGTCGTCCTCGGCGAGGCCGTCTTCCACCGAGACGATCGGGTACTGCCTGATCCAGTCCTGCCAGAGGTCGATCAACTGGCTCGACGTCAGGGTCCGGCCTTCGCCGCGGAGGTGGTACTGCCCGTCCTCGAAGAACTGGCTGGGAGCGGGATCGATGAAGATGGCCACCTCTTCCCCTGCCCGGTAGCCGGCGCGCTCGATGGCGGTCAGGATCACCTCCACCGCTTCGACGTTGCTCTTGAGACTGGGAGCGAAGCCGCCCTCATCTCCCTGGCCGGTGTCGTATCCCAGCTCCTGGAGAACGCCACGCAGCGACTGGAACACTTCGGAGCCGGCCCGAACGGCCTCGGCGAAGGTGGGGACGCCCACCGGAGCGACCATGAACTCCTGGAAGTCCACCGAGGTGCGGGCATGGGCCCCGCCGTTGAGGATGTTGAACAAAGGCAGCGGTAGCAGGCAGCTGTCCACCCCGCCCAGATAGCGGTAGAGGGGTTGCTCCGAGGCCGCCGCAGCGGCCCGAGCCACGGCCAAACTGACCCCGAGCAGGGCGTTCGCGCCCAGATGGGACTTGTCAGCCGTGCCATCAGCGGCGACCAGGCGTCGGTCAACCTCTCGCTGGTCTAGGGCATCCAGCTCGAAGAGGAGCGGCGCCAGGGTCTCTGTGACCGCCTGTACGGCTCGACCCACACCCTTGCCGTGGAAGCGGCGCTCGTCACCATCGCGGAGCTCAACCGCCTCGTGGAGCCCGGTGGAAGCGCCCGATGGCACTGCCGCCCGGCCCACATCACCGCTGGCGAGCACTACCTCGACCTCCAGGGTGGGATTGCCACGGGAGTCGAGGATCTCGGCTGCCAGCACCTGCTCGATCAAGGTCAAGCCGCACCCCCCTGACTTCCGGGCATCAGCCCGTGTAACCACTAGTCTCGGGGGAGCGTGAGCCCACCCAAGTTTCAGCTTCCCAGATTATCGACCGGACAGTGGATCACCCTGGGCGTCATCGCCTTCATCGTGGTGGCGGTCTTCTCGGACGTGATAACCAGCCTCAAGGAGGTGAGCTCCGGCGAGGGAGCCCCGCAGGCTCAACTCAACGGCAAGCTTCCCACCACCCCACTGCAAGTCGGCCATCGCAACGCACTGACCTTCGCCCTCGACGACACCGGCGGGGGCACTATGGATCCCGCCTGTGTGGCGGGCAACCTGACGCCTGAGTTCAGGGTGGTGAAGGTCACCTTCCTAGGCACCACTGGGAGCGTCTGGCAGAACGATCGCTCCTGCGGCGGCATCCTCGAGGCCAACGCGGTTGTCCCGGTCGTGATCACGGTCGTTCCAATCAAGCCGGGCACGTACCACCTCGACCTGATCCCCAAATCCGGCTCCAAGAAGGCCGGTTCCGGTACCAGCGGGGATGTCACGGTGACGTCCTAGCCGCCCCGGGTCGCCTCCAGGAGCGCCGCATGAACGCGAGCTGGTGCGGCCACGATGTTCCCGTTCTTGGGCAGTCCCTCTCTCCCCTCCCAGTCCGACACCAGGCCGCCAGCCTCGGTGACCAGCAGGGCCCCGGCAGCGATGTCCCAGACCTTGAGCCCCAGTTCGAAGAAACCGTCGAACACACCGGCCGCGGTGAACGCGAGGTCCAAACTGGCGGCACCCGGTCGGCGCAGATCCTCGACCCGCCGGAGAACCCGCTCCACAGTCCCCACCAGGCGGGGAATCTCATCGGGCGTCTTGAATGGAAACCCGGTGGCGACGACCGCCTGCCGAGGTTCCGGGTCGCCCAGTTGGAGGCGTCGACCGGTCTGATCGTGGGCGCCCTCCCCTACCGACGCCGTGAAGGTGAACCCCAAGAAGGGGGCGTGCACCGCACCCACGACCGGCTCGCCCCCCTCAAGTAGGGCGACCGATACCCCGACCATGGGGAAACCGCGGCTGAAGTTGGTGGTGCCGTCGAGAGGATCCACCACCCAGCCCCTCTCGGGGAGACTCCCCCCCGTCTCCTCGGCCAGGATCGCCAATCCGGGGAAGACTGAGGAGAGAATACGGACCACGACCTCCTCACTCTCGCGGTCAACCGCGGTGACGTAATCGCCATAGCCCTTGCTCTCGGTGGGGTGGAACCCCACCCCGGCCGCCTTGATCACGGCTCCCCCCGCCTGGACCGCGTAGCGGGCAGTAGCAAGGGCCAGCCGACGATCGGTAGGACCGGTATCTGGGCTCAGCGCCGGCCTCGACCTCGCGGCGGCTCGCGAGAGACCTTCTTCTTTTTCTTCTTGTCCTTCTTCTGGACTGGAAGACTGCTGACGAAGGTCTCCCGGGGCGGTTCTGGTGCCTTGGGCGGCGGCGGAGGTAGCTCTGACTCTGTCATCTCGCCCATATGGTGCCAGTTCGCACCGGCGTCCGTCCGCGGCTAGCTCAGCCGAGATGGCGCGAGTCCGCGCCGAGCCAGAGCCAGGGCCAGGGGCGGATCCGCATCACCACCACGGCGCGCAGGCGCAGAAGCGGGAGCGCTCCGAATTCTTCGCTGTCAGTGCTCTGGAGCCGGTTGTCCCCGGCTATCCAGAGCAGGCCCCGCTCCCGACTCACCGCCGACACCCGCTTGATCAACTCAAATCCAGGGCGGTAGGGATGTTCGACGACCACCACTTGCCCCAGCTTGGGATCACCGGATCGAACTGGGCGCGCCACCACCCAGGCCCCATCGGGCAGGCTCGGCTCCATGCTCCCACCCGCAACCATGGCCAGCTGGGGAAGCAGTCCCTGTAGTCGAGCGAGTTTGCCGCTGAGCACGGGCTGATGGTACGTTTGGCCCGGGTCCGAACCGGGCCTGGCGAAGTTGCGGATGAGGGAGTTCACATGATTGCGAAGTTGACAACGCGGCTGGCCCCCCGGCGCGTGGTTCACGCCCACTGCGACATCCCCTGCGGGATCTACGACCCCCACGAGGCCCAGCTCGCGGCCCAGACGGTGGAGACCATGGTCACCAAGATCCAGGCCCTGCCGGATGACGACTCCGAGGCACGTCGCAACTCCTTCGTTCGCATGGTGACCGTCAAGGAGCAGCACGCGGAGCGGGTCAAGCACGAGGTCCAGGTCCTCTGGAGCGACTACTTCAAGCCGGAGCACCTGGAGAAGTTCCCCGAGCTGCACGACCTTGTGTGGAAGACCCTGAAGGCGGCCTCAGCCACCAAGCAGAACGTCGATCTGGAGAAGGCTGCCGAGCTGCGCAGCAAGGTCGACGAGGTGGCTCGGATCTTCTGGGAGACCAAGAAGTAGGTCACGCCGCCCGGACTTTGGCGGACCCGGCCCGGTAGGGTTGCAGGCCAGTACGCTGGCTGCGCCGCTACGGTGGTCGACCCGTTGGGCGGAAGGGGGCCGGGCGCTTCACGGCCCCGAGGTCGGCGGGTGACTCGCAGCGCCGAGCCGGACATCGGCCACCTGGTGAGCACGGGTGGCGGCTATTGCATGACCTGTCAGGATCAACACAAAGGTCGCCTTGTCCAGGGTGTAGAGAGTTGCCGGTGTCGTCGCCGATGGCAAAGTAGAGCTCGCCGGGATCGCCTTCGCGGATGACCACCCTACCAGCAGGAACGTGGACCTGTTCCAGGTCCCGTGCTATTCCTTCCAGAGCTAGAGGTGGAAGCGGACTGAAGATGGGCAGCCCTCGAAGCAGGCGGATCTCCACCTGGGGAATGACCGCCCGCCGATCGATGGTGCGTAGCTGACGCCAGAGCACCGCTACGAGTAGAACAGCGGCACCGGCCGGGACCAGATCGCCGCCCGAAGCCCGCCGATCGCTATCGAGAGCCGTACCAGTAACGCTCCCAGAAGCAATCCCGCATCTGAGAGCCCCTCAAAAATGGCGAAGGCGCCGGCCAGGGAATCGGCTGGCGCGGCCCGCAGCAGCAGCATCCTCCCGGTTAGGTCAAAGACGCTTCCGCTGAGACCAAGGGCGGCCAGCATTACGAAGGCCAGGCCAGCGCTTGGGACGAGACCCAGGGGAAGCAAAGCCAGCGCGGTCGCCAGAATCGATAGGGCTAGCACAAGGGAAAGCTTTCGGCGGCCCAGCAGCAGCGCGGTCACCAAGCCGGATGCCAGAGCACCGGCGCCGAGCAGAACCGCGACCGCGGTCACGCCGATCGCCAGCGCCTGCAGGACATATCCCACGATCAGCGCATTCGCTGGGCCGTACCGGTCGGTGGCAGCTCCGGTGAAGGGCGCCAGGGCGATGCTGGGCACCAGCCTGGATCAGCACCATCACCAGGGCGCCAGTGGGACCCGCATGGGCCTAGCCGAAGATGAGCAGCGCCAGCCAGATGGCGAACTCAACGGAGAAGGACAGGCTGTAGGCGAGGCGAAGGCGCCGCAGGGCCGGATTCTTCAGCGCCACCATCAGGGCCGACCCCTGCCTTCGCGGGAGTGGGTGCCTAGGTCCAGGCAGAGCTGTCTCGTACCGGCCCTCGGGGGCGTCTCAGGTACCAACTCCTCACGCCTTTGCGGGGGCGCAACGAGGGGAACATTTGCCACCCAGAACGACGCGGCCTATGACGAGAGCTCCGTCGGCCAGGTCGGTCCTAACCAACAAACGTGCTTCGACATCTACTCCGCTTGGCCCTGCAGTCCTTAGCTGACCTACAGCGCCCTACCACCGATCGTGGTCACAGGGCTGGAGCAAGTCATTGGTTGTCTCTACAATCAATCGTGACTCGTATATCGGTGGCTAGGCACGGTTGGTCGCGCGGTCCCAACCAAATCCGCAGCCACCCCATGGAGGGAACACGTGGCGCCCGCGGAGACGATCGCCTTCTACTTCGATCCACTCTGCCCCTGGGCTTGGGTTACTTCCAGGTGGGCAACTCGGCTAGAGGAACTCGGTGAGCTGGAGATCGACTGGCGGGTCTTCTCCTTGGGATTGGCCAATCTCCCTGAAGGTGATGCGATCCCTAACGAGCCCGCGGGGATCGGCTCCGAGGGTCTTCAGCACCTCGTGCAGGCGAAACGCCTGGGGGGTAATCCCTCGATTGCGCGCCTGTACACGGCTTTGGGCAGGGCCGCTCACGTGAGGCACCAAGATCTGCAGGATAAGGCGGTGCTGGCTCAGGCCTGGAGCGAGGCGGGACTCGACGCGGCCGACAGGGAGAAGGCATCGAGTGACGCCACGCTGTGGCAGGAGGTAGTCCGACAGCATCGGTCGGCGGTGGATTCCTGCCAGGCCTTTGGTGTGCCCACCTTGGTTCTTGATGGCGGCGCTGGCCCCGGACTCTTCGGGCCGGTCATCACCGAGGTCCCCTCGGATGACGAGTCGCGGGAGTTGCTCCGCGACCTGGTCCGAATGGCCCGGCGTGGCTATTTCTTCGAGCTAAAGCGGGATCGGGAGGGCCACCCGGCCCAGACTGGCGCTTGAGCGAAGTCCCCCCGAGAGCTCCTAGATGCTCCCCGTTCGGATCGCCTCTTTGATCCAAGGGATGACCTCATCGAGCATGGAGTCAAGGGAGGTCTTGGCCTCGAAGCCCAGCACTCGCTCGGCCTTCTCGGTGTCAGGCACCCGGCGCTGGACATCGTATTCGAAGGGAGGGTCTGAGACGTAGCGGAAGGACTCCTTTAGGCCCCGGATCTTGCGCCAGATCAACTCAGCCAGTTCCAGAACCGTGGTGGACTCGGCAGTCGAGAAGTTGAAATCCTCGTTCAACGCCGAAGGGTGCTCCATGGCCAGCAGAATGCCCTGGGCCAGATCCCCGCCGTACGTGTAATGCCGGATCTGGCCCCCGTCACCCAAGATGTGGAGCGGGTCCTGGCCCTTGAGCACCTTCTGGACCAGATCAGGGACCACGTGACTCATGGCCAACTTGACGTTCCCACTGTCGATCTCCACATCACCCAGCGCCCGCTGCTCGCCAATGCCGACGCAGTTGAACGGACGCACGATGGTGTAGGGCAGCCCGTACTGGTCGCGAGCGGCCCGGGCGAAGTACTCGACGGCCAGCTTCTGGAACCCGTAGGAGGAGTGGGGCGGTGGCATCTCCAGCTCCTGACCCTCGTGCGACGGCCAAGCGTTGGCTCCCTCGTAGACCATCGACGAACTGAGGTAGGTCACCTTCTCCAGGGCGCCGTTCCGGTGCGCCGCTATGGCGGCATCGCAAGAGGCGGCAATGATCCGCTCGTTGGTTGCCAGCAGGTCGTAAGCGTAAGTGTGGAAATACGAGATCCCCCCGATCATGGCTGCACCGGCGACGAAATGCTGGCAGCCATCCAGGAGGCTGGTGACGAGTTCGACATCACGGGCATCGCCTTCAACCAAGCGGTAGCTTGGGTGGGTGTCGTAGGAGCGGGCCACCTTGCCGTACTTGGAGTGATTGTCAAGGCCGACTACCTCGTGCCCGGCAGCTAGGAGTGCCTCCACTACATAGCCGCCGATGAAGCCAGCGGACCCGGTGATCAGAACTTTGGACATTCGTTATCAGCTCCTTGGGGGCCACTTGCCCCCGTAAAACGGTAGCAACGCAAATAGGTACCAACGGAGGTATCGCGGAATCCATTGCCTGATCTTGAAGTTGGACTGGCCGACCGTGCGATCAAGCCATACGGTCGGGATCTCCACTACCCGGGCGTGTCGACGCTTAGCCTTGGCGACCATCTCGATCCCCATCTCGAAGCCAGCATCTGATTCAACTCCGACTTCCTCGATGAAGGCCTTGGAATACGCCTTGAAGGAGTTCGTGGGGTCGTGAGTGCCGACCCGCGCCAGGAGGTGCAGGGAGACCCCGGCGGTCCGGGAGACCAGGCCCTTGAGCCAAGGCCCTCCCACCTGACTGCCACCCCGCATGTAGCGAGACGCCGCGGCCACCACGGCTCCTTCCTCCACCAGCCCAGCCAGCTCCTCGATCTGGGCGGGCTGATCGCTGCCATCCGCCATGGTCACCACCACGACCGGCGCCTGCGCCTGCCGGATGCCGGCGAGGATGGCAGCCGCTGGGCCAGGACGAATGTCATTCAGAAGGGGCCGAATTCGCGGCTCACGCTCGGCGTAGCGACGGGCCGGGTCGGCGGTGGTGTCCTCGGGCCGGTCGAAGACGACGAGAAGTTCGCACGGGGAGGTAACCGCCGCCAGAATTTGGTCCAGACACTTGATGATTTCCTCGCCTTCGTTGTAGGCGGGGATCACGATCGAGATCCGGAGGTCGCTCAAACGAGGCTGCCCTGCCCTCGCAGGTTGGTCAGGTCGACTACGGGCAGCGTGGTTTGAATCTCACGGTACTGGCGATGGGGCGCCCCGATCACCAGCAGATCCGATCCACGAAGCACCTCCTCAAGGGGGGTGAGATCCGGATCTATAGTCACGTAAGGGTCGGTGCACAGTACGCGCTTGGCTTTAAAGGCGAGGATTCGCTTGAGCCGATAGCTGAGACTCGATCGAATGTCATCGGACTCTGCTTTGAAGGCCATGCCTAGGATACCTACCGTTAGCTGGCTCAGCTTGAAGCGCTCCTCCAACTTGGCCACGGTGTAGAGCGGCAACCCTTCATTGATGAGCATCGCGGAGTGGCCCAAGGTGAACTGGTTGTTGTTGAAGGCTGCCAGTTGCATCGTGTCCTTGAGTAGACATGGCCCTGCTGCCAAGCCCGCGCCGGGAAGGTCCTGAGCCCTTGGGTAGTTCTGCGCCAAAGCGTCCCGGATCTTGGAATAGTCCAGACCGAAGTCGTTGGCGATCATGAACAGCTGGTTGGCGGTCGCGAACTTGATGTAGCGCCAAGTATTGGTAAAGAGCTTGGCCAGCTCCGCCTCTTCCGGCATGAGCTCGACGATCTCGTTCGTGAGGTGCCGGAACAGCTCCGCCGCCCTCGACCGGGCCTCCTCCGTTCGGCCCGAAACCAGCTGTGGCAGTGAGAACAGCTCGACCATGGCTTTGCCTTCCGCAATCCGCTCTGGGCAGAAAGCGACGTCGATGCGCCGTCCGGCCTCGCTGAGCTGTCGCTCCACCATGGAGGTCACCCCAGGGTACAGGGTGCTGCGCAGCACCAGAAGCTGACCGTCGACGAGGTGCTTGGTCAGCTTGGCGATCTCCCCGGGAACCTCAAGTGCCTCGGGGTTGAGGTGCCTGTCGATTGGGGTGCCGATGACTATCACCACTGCGCTGGCCCGGCTGAGAATCTCGGGATCGGCGCTCGCCTGGAAGGTACCGTTCCTAAGGACTTGCCCAAGGACCTGGGAGGCGCCGGGCTCGTCGAAAGGCATCCCTCCTGACGACACCTGGTCCACCGCAGCCTCGTTAATGTCGTACACGGCCGCCCGCAGCCCGCGGCTGGCGAAGGCCAAGCCAAGCGGAAGACCGACATGGCCGCACCCTCCCACCACCACGACATCCAGTTCTGCCACGGCGGTGGATGTTATCGGATGGCCATCTGGTCAGGACCTGGAGAGCGCATTCCGAGCGGCCGGGCGGTCAGCTCCCTGCGCTGGCAGGAGTCGTAGGGGAGAGTGCCAGCCTGGCGGGAACGCAGACCGTAACTCCACCCGCAAGGACTCGGACGGAAAGGTCCTCTCCCGGAGGTAGTGGGTCTCCATCGAGCTCACGCGGGCGACGGTTCTCCGTCCTGACGGTGACCTTGCGAACGCGAAAGGTCTCGACTCCGCCCCCTTTCGCGTGCCGACCGACGAGGGTGGTCAGCAGTTGGGCCCAGTCGCGCAGGCGAGAAGGAGCGATCAAGGCCACGTCGAGCATCCCGTCGAAGGGAGATGCGTCCGGAAGTAGGTTGATGCCGCCAGGGAACCGACCTACATTTGCCACCAGGACCGAATGTACCTCGCGAGTGAACGGCTCCGCGCCGTCCAGGCTAATAGCCACCCGAAACTGTGGATCACTCAGGTGACGTACTACAGAAGCACCGTAGGCGGTCCACCCGAGGCGAAGCTTGGCGCGGTTCGGTGTGGTCTCTAGCATTAGAGCATCGAGGCCTATGCCGCTGGCCACGGCAAACGGGCGACCATCCACTTCTCCCAGATCCATTCGGCGTCTCGCGCCTCGGGTGGCCACCCTAACCCCGGCTCCTAGACCGGCCGGAAGTCCTAAATTTAGTGCGAGGACATTGCCCGTACCTGAGGGGAGGATCGCCAGCGCGACATTAGACCCAGTGAGGCCCGCCAGCGCGGCAAGCACAGTACCATCCCCTCCGCACACGAAGAGAACACCTACTCCGGCTTCGACAGCAAGGCGGGCCTGACTTCCACCTGGCTCGTGGGTGGTCGTCTCCAGCCAGAGCGGTTCCGGCCACCTATCGGCAGCCAGAGCCGTGCGGATCGCGTGGCGTAGGGAGGGAACATCTGAGATCCTCGATGGATTGATCAGGACAGCCGTAGCGGAGGCCGACGGCCCCTGCGTGGTGCCCGCGAAGTCTGCAGACGGTACCCTCGGTGCCATCAGGGATCAGACTGCCACACGAGGGACCCGGCTTGGTCCGATACGAGAGGAGGAGTTCCCGGAGGCGACTCCGGGAATCGAACCCGGGATCGCGGTTTTGCAGACCGCTGCCTTACCACTTGGCTAAGTCGCCGCGCCTGCTGGTAATTGTAGCTGGCATCCGCGATGCCCAAGCGAAAGTCATCCGAGCGCAACGCCGTGAACTGGCCTAAGCGCAGCGGGGAGATTTACCATGGTTAAGACGAAGAGTAGCGTGGTGCTGGTACAGAAGCGAGGACCGGTCACCAGAATAGTCCTCAACAACGCTCCAAGGCTAAACGCGATCGACTCCGAGATGGCGTCAGCGCTGCTTGCCGCCCTAAAGGATGTCGGAGACGACCCCGCTTGCCGCTGCCTGTCAATTACCGGCTCGGGGCGTTCATTCTCAGCTGGCCAGGCCCTACCCGCACACCACGGCGGAGAGGAATTACCAAGAGATATTGCCCGGCTAATCCGAACCAGCTACATACCGATAATCAGCCAGATTCGAGCCCTTGGTATTCCGGTCGTCGCTGACGTAAACGGTCTTGCTACCGGTGCGGGTTTCGCGCTCGCGCTCGCCGCCGACATCCGTCTGGCATCACAGGCCGCCTGGTTCAGCTGCGGCTATGCCGCCATCGGACTCGTCCCCGATGCCGGTTGCTCCTACTTCTTGAGCCGCTATCTCGGCCTGCCAAAGGCATTAGAAATAGCGCTAACGGGTAGACGGATTCAGGCACTAGAGGCCCAATCTCTAGGCCTCGTAGCATCCGTCTTCTCCGAGAGGGCATTCACCGACGAATGTTTAGCATTCGCCCGTCGCTTGGCGGCTGGTCCCACCCGAGCTTACGCGCTTACAAAGAGGGCCCTGAGCCTAGGACTCGTTCATACGCTCGACGAGCAAATGGAGCTGGAGGCTAGCCTCCAGCAGGAGGCGTCCGAGACCGATGACTTCAGGGAAGGGGTAGCCTCGTTTCGCGACCGACGTACACCGCATTTTACCGGCCGGTAGGCGCCGTCTAGCGCCACGGCCGACCGGAGACTAACCATATGAGGCAGCTGAACACGGTGGCCGCCCCCTGCTTCGACTAGTCAGCCCGATCGGAGAACACGGACCAGTGATTCTCCTTTAGCACAGGTGCCCACTCTTTTACGTATCGACCCTCCGGATAGAACAGGTACCGGCCCAAGACTGCGGCAGACTCATTCGGGTACATCCGTAGCAGATGCGCCCCGATCGTCCTGTTGACATAGTAGACCCTTCCCACGTAGAGGCCGTTTGGAACTCCCCAGGCGATTTGGCACAACGCCAATATCGCGACACCTACGAGGGCTAAACTCGAGAGAGACCGTAGGCGTAGCAAGTGCCCCAACTCCACCAGGGACTGCGGTGGACCCGCGGCCGCGACGGCTGCTACATAGATCATCGCCAAGAGCAGCAGATTGTAGGTGGTGTACCGAGAGGCTCCTGCATCGCTCAGTCCGAACTGTACGCGGCCCTCTGTCACCAGAAGGTCGAAGAGGATCGCTAGGATCCCCAGCGACAGGGGTAACCGAAGCCGTCGCCACCCTCCGGAGCGGACCGCAGCAAGCGCAGCGGCCAGCGCTACGAGACACACCGCCGCACCCAAGAGGGTGGAATGTGCAATAAACACCGCGCCGACCAGTTTAAGGAAGAACTGCGCTGCCAGCTCAGGGTGAGACAGCGTATACAAGGGATTGACGCTCGGTTGGGCTGGGCCGATGTGCCAAAAAAAACCTGCCGTTGTGGCGATCCCCGTGGCTACCCACACGGCTCCATACCTCCGGCGCCAGCCACATGCCACCCCGAAGACTAGGCCAACCGGCCAGATCAGGAGGCCCTGCAAGAGCGAAAGCGATGCGACCACCGCTACGACACAACATGCCCCGAAATAGAGGGGACGGTTGGGCCCCAGTTCGGTGAGTGCTAAACAGACTGATGTGCACAAGAGCACCAACATCCAGGCGAACTGAAAGGCCCACAGGGTGTTCTCCACTTGAGCCAGCCCCAAAATGAGCCAAGGTAGCGGGATCAGCCAGGCCAGGTGCACGCCCAGACTGCGACAAGCCAACCAGCATAACAGGAACGTCGCGATGAGGAACAGCCCGGCACTCACGAGCATATCTATGTGCTCATTCATACGGGTGACGCTGTCCAGGAAGGTCAAGACAAGGTTGGGGAACAACATACGGTTTTCGTTGTGTGGAGCCCACAACAAGGCGAGCGAAAGTCGTCCATGGTTTAGGTCCTGCAACAGGGGAAGGGATCCATTCCACGTGTCTTGAAATGGGACGTTTACCCCGAAATGCAGCACGTACCACAGATATAGCACGCCAGGCGCGACTAGGGCCGCGCAAGCTATCCCGGCCCCCCAGGTCATGCTGTTAGCCGACCTAGCCTGATTCCCCCGAAAAACGACCGCGCCCCGTCCGCCCACTTCGCTCCTCACTCTGGGGGGTTACGCCTTGAAATCGCGGGCTCTCGGGCCTCCCGAAGCGCGCCGCCTGGGAGGAAGACCAGAAAGTACCATGCCACCATCGTCAGCACCGACCGCTCAACCCTAGCCGCTCCGAACGGCCAGCAGCTTTACACCGCCGATGAGCAGGTCGCTGATTCGGCAGTTGTCCACCTCTCGCGGAATGTGCAAACCAGACACCATCAACTGCAACTGAGTGATCACCAGCCCAGACGCCAGCAAAGACCGCTGCAAGTCGCTTGGCGTAATCTTGGACAGATATGCCGTAACCACAGACTCGGCAGTTGGATCGTTAGGTGGAGACCTCCGTATCACCTCGGCCCTCAACTCGTCGAGGGGCCGGTTAAGGTGGGCGAACCCCTCCGGAAACCAATCGACCATATGTGCCCCATGGGGAGAGAGATAAAAGGGCCAGAGTTGCAACATAAAGACCCCGCCCGGGCGGAGAACGCGATAGACTTCGCGCGCCATCGTTACAGGATGCTCGACGTGCTCAAAGGCCGACCAACTGACCACCACATCAAAAGAGCCGTCGGGGGTTGGGATGCTCGTGGGACTTGACTCCGCGAAGTGCAGACCCGTGCGCACGTGGCCGCCCACTCCCGCACGCTCCGCACGCTCAAGCAACACACTAACATCGGTTAGCCTCAGGTCGTATCCCCATAGCTCCGCGGGCCGCCCGCCGTCTAGGATGCCGAGGTCGATGATCCCGTCGCCACACCCTACATCTGCGACACGCGTTCCCTGGACTACCACTCCGCCTGCACGAAGAAAGTCAATTACAGTAGTCGCCGCCTCCCGGTAGTGCTCCGTGAACCAGCGGCCCTCCTCCCGAAAGTCGCTTTGAGCGCCTGTGCCCACCGTTCGTTGCCGGAGCTTTCGGGGCCGCCAATATCGGTCCCGCGCTCGCCTAGCAGCGCCACGGATCACCCGACTCACCGGGCGATAGATGACGCGAGTTGAGGGAGCTACCAGCAGTGAAACTCTACCTAATCCGATGGTGGACAGCGGGCGATACTGATGCTCAGCGTCCACGTTTATGAGTGGCGTTTCGGCATCGACCTTAGCGATCCGGAGCCCAGCGCTGGCTAGGTTGCGCTGCACGGCGTCTAGGTTCGTCCGCGGATAGGGAGCCGACGCCACGTACGGGGACAGGCGTACCACCAAAAGTCCGTTGGGCTTCAAAATCCGAGCAATCTCTCTGCATACTGCGGGTCCGGAGTCTATGAACTCGAGGGTGGCTACTGCAATCACCACATCGAAAGATGCAGAGCGCGCCGGAATATGGGTGGCGGTAGAAGTCACGAACCTGAGCGCTTTGGGAAGTTCCGATGCAGCTCGACGGAGACGAATATGCTCGTATAGATGTAAAGTACGGGTGGGCCGTACATCGTAGCCCACTAGCTGGTCTGGGTGTGTTGCGAGAGCCAGATGTAAATCGATCATCCCGTCACCGCAACCAATGTCAGCCACTCGTTTGCCACTCAGCGACAGCCCATCACCGGCCAGGAAGGCGATTATCTGGTTCGCCTCAGCGAGCTCAGCGTCCTCTGCCGCAGATTCGTCGACGCCAGCCCCCGCACCCATATGCAAAATCCTAGCGCACCCAGAGGGGCCGACCGTCGTTGCGCCACAGACGACGCGGCAAAAGTTCGGGTTCCATGGGGCTATGGGTCGCCGATGAGCCGGTGGTACAGGCGGCGGGCCAACCGCCCCCTGACGGTCGTCGGGGGAAGTAGTGTGGTTTGAACAGAAGGCGACCTCCGAGCTGAAGTGGCAACGGGGTCTACGACTCGTCGTACCCAACGACCCCGCCTCACCGGGCGGAGGGTCACCCGGTCTCTAGGCCCCTCGAGGGCCACGACGTTGGAGCGGGGCCTTCCCGTGGACGCCCACAGCAGATCGCTCATCTCGGAGCCTGTACGTTCCCAATGATACTCAGACCTCCGGGCGACGAGAGCGGCGACCATTTTCTCCCGGACCTCTTGGTCCTCGAGGATTCGGAGCACCAGATCGGACGCCCGAGATATGTCCAGAGAGTCCAGGGTCAGCATGTCCGAAGGCATCACTTCGTCGAGTGAACCCTGCCGCGTCGACAGGCACGGCGTTCCGTATGTCGCTGCTTCGAACGGGACCATTCCAAACCCCTCGGTGAGGGTCGGATAGAGAACCAGCGCAGAGTGGCGATACAGCCACTCCTTCTCGGCGGACGTCACCGGCCCGAGATCAATGACACTTCGAGCGATCCCGGGATGAGTGCGCAAATACTCTCGCTCGGCGTGTTGAGAAGATCCGTAGCTCGGACTCGGCCCTGCAAGCACAAGATGGCCCTGCCACCTACGTCTCAGGAGCTCCTCGGTCAACTTTAGCGTCCAAACCCGATTCTTATGCAGAAAAGTCGCACCCAACACTAATAGAAAGCTCGAAGACAAAGCCTCACAACGAGCAGGCCTCGCCTCACCATGGCTCGCGGCGTGCCCCTCATCAACGCCAAGATGAAGTACACGCGTGAGCGAGTCATCGCTAACCAGCGACTCCCGACGTGATTGTACCCGCACCGTGTCACTGATGAACCCGACACCGTCCGCGACTCGTAACCCTAGTCGCTGGAGGTCCTTGTATGCCTGCCACTCATAGTAGCCCGCAAAGTAGGCGGGATCGCCGTACGCGATCAGGTCCAGCTGTACCAGCACCAATCTGTCGCCCAGCCCCCGGAGCCACTCAACCTCCGAAATGCTGGACAATTGGTAAGGTCGCAGTACCACGTCCGCCGCCTCACCAAGACTGCGCGAGCCCACAAAGGTTCGTATCATGGATACCTTCTCTACGCTTCCCAACACCGACTCCGCATAGTCGGGTAGGTCGCCTGGGATAAGAAGCCTAATCGACCTCACCTTACCTTCATTAGCCAGAGCCCGGGTCAGATTCACGACAAGCGTCTGCGTTCCAGTCTGATGGCGACCCAGGCACATCCCGTCGACCACAACATTTAGGCCGCCGATTGACCTCCGCGATGCCAACAGGCTGCATGCCAGGGGAGAGGTGGCATCCTTCTCAACATCGCGGACATCTGTCAGATGATACGGGTACCGTCGCGAGAGCTCGTGCAAGTTCCTTCTCCTCTGTTCCAAGAGGATTGGTGATTCGCCGAACGACGCGCCCCCTTTGTGGAACACGTAAACGTCATCCGCGGCTACGTGCGCGAACCCCATCGATTCAGCTCGACGGCTCCAGTCAACCTCTTCCTCGTAGCCGGGTGAAAATTGCAGATCGAACAAGCCCACTGCATCCAGAGCAAGCCGCCTGATGTAGACGCAATGCCCGACGGCTGTTGGAATCCGGGGCCGCAGTCGCGGTGATCCGGCCGCAATTCGAGCTGCAACATCCTCAAGGGTGAGCCCGTGTGGAAGGTTCGGGCTGGGCTCATTGCGGTTTGGAGTCGACAGGATTCCGCCGTTATTACTGAGGGCACTCGCAGATGCTGTTAGGGTGCTAGCTCTGGCGGCCGCCTGCAAACCGGTGAACCAGCCTGCTGCTACCTCGACGTCGCTGTTGACGAGTGTGACATCCGCGCGACCACAAAGCGAGAAGATGAGGTTCGCGCTGTCCACAAATCCGACGTTCTGCCTCTTGCTGTATACCAGAACCAGTCGGTCGCGGTTAATGTCCGCCGCTGCCAGTTCGTGTAGGGCATCTATCGCAGAGCGGTCAGTGCTACCATCGTCGACCACGAGCATGGGGACAATCGCCGGCGTGTGCCGTAGAATCGTGCGGAAACAGGCTATCGACTCATCAGGCGCCTCAAAAATCGGTACGGCGACGACAGCTGATGGGCTGTGACTGGCGAGTACGCTAGCGGCCTCCGCCTCGACATGAGTCTCAAACAGCATTACCTGCTGTCCAGCCTTGCGCACTATGCCCACAGTTCGAGCCTCTGTTTGGGTGATCGACTCATCCAGGGCAGGGGCGAACCCGGACGGGCAGGGATCCTTGCGCGCTCGGACTCTTCATTGGCTAAGGTCATTAGGCCCGTACCAGGAGCCGATGAGCCACATATGCCAGAGGTTGGAGTCCGTACCCTTCCAGAATAGATCGACTACCCCGTTGGGTTGACCTACCGCTACCGGAGGGCTGCCCATGGCACCAGAGTTCAGCTCAGACGGTCCACTCCACCCGTTGTCGTATACGTCGTACCAGGCATAGCCGTTGGTTCCCTCCCAGAAGACGTCGACTACGCCCGAACTAGATACGGTCGGCCATGGACTCGACCCCATAGGCCCACTTCCCAAGCTCTGCGGTCCGTTCCATTGACCGCCAATGTAATAGCAGTGCCATAGGTTGCCGTCTGACCCTTCCCAGTACACGTCGATGACTCCGCCATCCGGATTCACAGGATATGGATCAGATTGGAGTTGGCCACCCATCGACACGGGGCCGTACCAATTGCCGCCTATGTACCAGTCATGGTAGAGCGCGTCATTAGTTCCCTTCCAGAACACATCGATCACGCCGTCTGGTTGTCCAACCGCATGAGGCGCGCCACCCATTTGACCACTACTTCCGACATGCCCTGCCTGGGACCAGCCCTGGGATGTGTACTGCACATCCCACAACTGTCCATCCGTCCCCTCCCAAAATACTGCCAGGCCTCCTCCTCCAGTCGCGACAGCGCTGGGATTGGACCCAAGCGAGCCACCCATCGACACCGGACCGTACCAGGCACCTCCTATGTACCAATCATGGTAGAGCGCGCTGTTCGTCCCCTTCCAGAACACATCGATCACGCCGTCCGCCTGACCCACCGCAGCAGGGGGCCCGCCCAGAGGACCTGAACCCAAGCTTACCGGCCCCTCCCACTGCGCGTCGTAATATGAATACCAGAGATTGCCATCCGACCCTTCATAGAATGTGTTGACCCGATTCGGGGAGCTCACCGAAGTCGCCGGAGTGGAGATGACGGGGTCGGGCGGCGGAGATCCTGCGGCTACGTAGATGAAGCCATCAGCAGGTTCCCCGCTCATGTTGGTTGGCCCGTACCAGGAGCCGATGAGCCACATATGCCAGAGGTTGGAGTCCGTACCCTTCCAGAATAGATCGACTACCCCGTTGGGTTGACCTACCGCTACCGGAGGGCTGCCCATGGCACCAGAGTTCA